>Ga0314771_100022_pt1 | contig 135298 bp, 115 predicted proteins | sample MetaGCB42018_FD_204522 | JGI IMG/M metagenome (GOLD analysis project Ga0314771, IMG submission 204522) | Cryopeg brine microbial communities from Beaufort Sea near Barrow, Alaska, United States - CB4 2018 | ecosystem: Environmental > Aquatic > Marine > Coastal | place: USA: Alaska | collected...
CTAAATGAGCATCGTAAGTTGCGGTTTATTAAGGATTTCTTACTGTCAAGGTAGCTTAAATAGCATGAATTATGTCCATTAGCCACTACCTTCTACTTTTTAGCATGAATTTTGTCCATTACACCAAATTTGAAAAACATGTTGCAAATTATGTCAAAGTTGTTATGCTTATAGCTGAAGTATGAGTTTGGTAACGGATGTTACACAATAGAGAGTTAGAGACTGAAGTTTACATGGCAGTTACTTGTTTATGTAAGCTTTGAGTTTTTTCATCTTACGGTAATATAAAGTTGCTATATTTATGTCTGACCAATCCCAGTAGCACGTTACACATTATATCTTTGAGGATTTGTGACGATACCATTATGGGCGCCAGCTAATAATAGCTTGCTCATTACTACAATTGTAAAGTGGAGATACCCCATGAAAAAACTACTTTTAGCCTCAGCAATCGCAGCCCTATCTGTATCTGCAGCCAATGCAGCCCCAACGGTTTATGGTAAAGCATTCGTTACTGCCGACTACGTAAATGCTGAGTTCGATGCAGCTGGTAGCGCGAATGATCGTGATGAAGATACTGTAGAAATCAACTCTAACTCTTCACGTATTGGTCTTAAAGGCTCTGAAGCGATGACGGCAAATACTGACGTCATCTATCGATTAGAGTATGGTACCAGTGTTGATGGTGACAAAGATGGTTTTAAAAACCGTGATACATATCTCGGTGTAGTGAACAAAAACTTTGGTGAGATCCGTGCTGGTAAAAACCAATCTACTTTAGATTATGTAAACAATGTTATTACCGCTGATAGTGGTTATTGGGATAACCTAGGCGGCAACAAGCTGGAGTCAAATAAAGAGCAAGGCGGCTTAAATATGGCAGACAGTAACCGTATCGCTAGCTCATTAATCTGGAAAGCACCTAAATACAACAACCTACCGCTAGAGCTTGCTCTCATGTACAGCTCTGATGAAGACAATGGCAATAGTGATGACGGTTTCGGTGCCTCATTGATGTTTGACCAAGGTACTGGCTTCACCGCTGGTGTGGCATATGATAAAGACCAAAACATCAATGGTGATATCATCCGTGGTACAGCGACTGTAGATTTGGGTAAATACGTTTCAGCTCCAATCACATTGGGTGCGCTATATCAAGTCGCTGATTTTGATGGTCCTGATGCAGACGGTGATCCTACAGGTTCTAAAGATGAGAAAGGTTTCATTCTTAGCGCAGCAATGGGTCTAACTAACTTTACGCGTCCAGCAACTATCTATACACAGTACAACAATACTACTAATCTCAGAGGTTTTGATAACGCTGATTCAGACCAAATCGTTGTTGGTGGCAAATACTTCTATAAAGACAATGTCATCGCTCATGCCTATGCTGGTATGAATAAAGCTGATAATGTCGTAGCTATGGACACTGGTTTTGTAGGCGATGCCGAAGTATTCGTAGTTGGTGGCGGTCTAGAATACAAATTCTAATCTAACCATTAGAATCTGATTATAAAAAAACTCATCCTTCGGGGTGAGTTTTTTGTTATAGCCTTTTTAATTAGTGAGTGGGTTATAATAGCTAAGCGCTTATAATAGACAAACACTAAAAATGAAGAGTTTCAAAGAGTTTGTGCTTTTGCCCTATATTTTTTGACGTATTTTTAGTAAAATCCTTCTTTACCAATTACCGACAGAGTACTATGACCAAGTTTATATTTGTGACCGGTGGGGTAGTGTCCTCACTAGGAAAAGGTATTACCGCAGCCTCTCTTGCCGCGATCCTTGAAGCGCGCGGTGTGAACGTAACCATGACTAAGATGGATCCGTATATTAACGTCGATCCAGGCACTATGAGCCCATTCCAACATGGTGAAGTATTCGTTACTGAAGATGGTGCGGAGACCGATCTGGATTTGGGCTATTACGAGCGCTTTTTGCGCCACTCAAAGATGAGTAAGAGTAATAACTTTACCAGTGGTCGCATTTATCAGAACGTCCTTAATAAAGAGCGACGCGGTGAGTACCTTGGCGGTACGGTACAGGTCATCCCGCATATTACTGATGAGATCAAGAGCAAAATCATAGCCAGTGGTGAAGGGTATGACGTCGCTATTATCGAGATTGGCGGTACGGTTGGTGATATCGAGTCGTTACCCTTTATGGAAGCGGTGCGCCAAATGCAGGTAGAGCTAGGTCGTAACAATGCCATGCTCATGCATTTAACGCTCGTTCCCTATATTGCCAGTGCGGGTGAAACCAAAACTAAACCGACCCAGCATTCGGTCAAAGAGCTGCGTTCTATTGGTCTGCAGCCTGATATCCTGATTTGCCGTTCTGAACATCATATCTCACTTGACAATCGCCGTAAGATTTCTCTATTCACCAACGTTGAAGAGCGTGCGGTTATCATGTGTGAAGATGCTCAAAGCATCTATCAGATACCACGTACCCTTTACGAGCAAGACCTTGATGATCTAATCTGTGAGCGCTTTGGTCTTGATTTACCTGAGGCAGATTTGAGCGATTGGGATAAAGTGGTTGAAGCACAGCTCAACCCTGAGTCGACCGTAACGGTGGCAATGGTAGGTAAATACGTTGAGCTACCTGATGCGTATAAGTCTATCAATGAAGCGTTGCTACATGCGGGTATCACTCATAAAGCAGCGGTCAAAATTGACTATATTGATGCTGAGCGTTTAGAGACTGATGATGCTTTATTTGCGCAACTGAATGATGCCGATGCTATCTTAGTACCAGGTGGCTTCGGTGAGCGCGGGACGATGGGCAAAATAAAAGCCATTACTTATGCCCGCGAAAACAAAGTTCCCTATTTAGGCATCTGCTTGGGTATGCAGCTGGCAGTGATTGAATACGCTCGTAATGTACTCAATATCGATGCCAACTCTTCTGAGTTTGATCGTAAGACTGCGGAGCCTATCATTGGTCTGATTACCGAATGGTTAGATGAGCGCGGTGAGCTACAAATCCGTAGTGACGACTCTGACCTTGGTGGTACTATGCGTCTAGGCGCGCAGAAAGCAGAGTTGGTCTCTGGGAGTAAACTCAGCCAAATATATGGTGCAAACACGATTACTGAACGCCATCGCCATCGTTATGAGATGAACAACCGCTATATCGAGCCGTTAGAGAAAGCAGGAATGATTATCTCAGGTTATTCTGCCAAGCAGCATTTGGTAGAGTCGGTTGAGCTTGCTGATCATCCTTGGTTTGTCGCGGTGCAGTTCCATCCTGAGTTCACCAGCTCACCACGTGGCGGTCATCCCCTATTTAATAGCTTCGTAAAAGCAGCAAAAACTTATAGTGCTAACAAGTAACTATTAATAAGTAGCTAGAATAAATAGCTGTTTAAGCTTATACGATGCTTAACGTGACAAAAAAGACTAATCTACGGATTGGTCTTTTTTATGTCTGGCTTTTATAGCTCACTTTTGGAAATAGCCTCTGTAAGTAAGCGGTTCTGTTTCTGTGGAGATTGTTATTGAACGATAGCTAATTGTGTTTGCGCACTTCCCTTTATCCCACTATCGGTTACAATATGTTTAAAATAATTGATAACTATAAATAGGGTAGCTATTCATGGACAATTTATTAACCGCACAATCGCATATTCAGCTCGATAGCATTGGCAGCAGTAATGGCAACATTATCAATATTGGCAATGACCAACCATTTGTATTATTTGGTGGTATGAACGTTTTAGAATCTAAAGAGATGGCGTTCGAAATCGCTGAGCAATATATCGATATCTGCCAACGCTTGGGTATTGGTTACGTGTTTAAAGCCAGCTTTGATAAAGCCAATCGCTCAAGCTTGCACTCGTTTCGGGGTCCTGGTTTAGAAAAAGGTGTTGACTGGCTTGGGCAAATCAAAGAAAAGTATCAAGTACCCATTATCACTGACGTCCATGAACCGTATCAAGCCGCGCCAGTGGCAGAAGTTGCTGATGTTATTCAGTTGCCGGCGTTCTTATCAAGACAGAGCGATTTGGTAGAAGCTATGGCCAAGACTGGCGCGATTATTAATATTAAAAAAGCCCAATTCTTAGCGCCGCATGAAATGCGTCATATCGTTAACAAGTGCCTTGAGGCCGGTAATGATAAGCTCATCTTATGCGAGCGTGGTAGTGCCTTTGGTTACAATAATTTGGTCGTCGATATGCTCGGCTTTGACACTATGAAGCAGATGGATGTGCCCGTATTCTTTGATGTGACCCATAGCTTACAGCAACCAGGAGCGCGTAGTGATAGCGCTGGCGGCCGCCGTGAGCAGATTACTACTTTAGCGCGCGCAGGTATGGCAACGGGCTTGGCAGGTCTATTCTTAGAGGCGCATCCCAATCCTGAGACTGCAAAATGCGATGGCCCTTGTGCGCTACGCATGAGCCAATTAGAGCCATTTTTGCAGCAGCTAAAACAGCTTGATGATTTGGTCAAAGGTTTTGATATTTTAGATACTCACTAACTTAAGCGTTATTGTTAATCCAATTTAGAAACGGTACAGTGGCACGTGGCTACAAATGGCACGTGGCTACAAATGACTCTCTTTTATTTTGAATCGCTAGGCATTTATTGATGCGTAAGACATACTGTATTTATCAAGCAGTCAACAATAATAAAAGGATAAGACCATGGCGATTAAAGTTGCAAAAGTGAGTATCGAAAATATTGACGATGCCGAAGGTATAGACAGTGTGATGACCGCCCTCAAGAATATCACTGGTGTGACGGCTATTGAGCTTGATGCTAATAGTAGTACGGCTCTAATAAGTTATGATGATACGGATACCAGTATCCATGCGTTTACCGCCGCGATCAGCATGGTTGATTATGTCACTCAGCCGTATCCTATTGATGCCCCACAAAACCCACGTTATCATGACTAAGTTTTGTTAAAAGCGTTAGCGGTCATTAGACAGAGGTTGCAAAAATTTCTACCAGCCGTACTGTCTCTGTTTTAAGGCAGTACCAGTTATAGTTTAGTTTTTGGCAATCTAATTGTGATTATGTGGCGTTTATGTGGCATTCACTTAGTATAATTACGTTTTATCCAAGTCATCACTAAACTTGTAATAAAGTACCTACTAAGTTGGCTTGATGTTAGGGTTTATATCACTTAACGTAGGTAGTAGTTAACTCATAATACTTATTAGTTAGCTTAAACCAAATGAATAAATAACAATAAGGAGCCTACCATGGCGAACCAAACGCGTATTATTAAAATTGACGGCATGACTTGCGCTAAGTGTGTTGAGAGTGTGCATAGTACAACCGGCGATATTGATGGTCTCATTAGCCTTACCGTCGAGCTGCCAACCAATCAGGCGACTGTAACCTTCGACGACAGCATAACCAGCGCTGAAAAAATTGCTGCTGGCGTTGAAGAGGCTGGATTTGAAGCTACTGTCGCTAACTCTTGAACTAAAAAACTTTATAATAAAACCAGCTATTGTGGCTGGTTTTTTAATGGCTAAATATTAATGAAATTAGGTTACTTATACCCTCTATACTTGGTTTACTATGATGAACTGACTTAGTCGTTATTACCAATTATGGCAGTCGTAATAAATATTTAGTCCGTATTATCAATATATTTTTTAGTATAATAGCTCTTATTTATAACTTTTAGAATTTTATAATCGCCACAACGAGTTTTATCTATGAATGATTCCACCAGCACAGCGACCGACCCCTCTTATAACGTTGAAACCGATATTCAATCAAATACACAAACGCAACCGCAGCGTGCTCATTTGCAGCTGGCGATTGATGGGATGTCGTGTCAGGCGTGTGCATCGCGAATAGAAAAAGTCCTCAATAAAAAGCCCTCTATTTATGAGGTGAGTGTGAACTTCGCTGGCGAGACTGCTAACGTGGATTATGACCCAACGCAGACCACGCCAGAAGAAGTTACCGAATGGGTCAATAAGACGGGTTTTGTCGCTAACTTGCAAGCGGGCGATGAGTTATTTGCTCAGACGGATAAAGATACCGCTACAAAATTACCGTGGCGATTGATTGGACTTTGGGTCTGTTTGCTACCGTTTCTGGTCGGCATGGCAGGAATGCTAATCGGACAAGGTATGGCGTGGATGCCGCCTGTTTGGATACAGTTCATATTAGCGACATTTGTACAGTTCGGATTGGCATTGCCTTTTTATAAAAGCGCTTGGGCCTCTATCAAGGGTGGTCTTGCCAACATGGATGTGCTGGTAGTTATTGGTACTGTGACTATTTGGGCCTATTCAACTTATATGTGGCTTACGCATGGCGATGGCAGTTTGGCGAGTCTGATGCAAAGCGCTACTCATGCCGGCGGTCACGGCCTTGCTAATGGCCCTGAAGTATATTTTGAAGCTGGCGTGATGGTTATTGCCTTTGTGCGTAGTGGTAAATATCTAGAAGAACGCACCAAAAAGCATAGCCTAAATAGCATTGATTTATTATTGTCGCTCACACCAGATGAGGTCGAGCAGCAACAGTCTAATGGCAACTTTCATATGGTGGCGTTACAAGATGTGCAAGTGGGTGATATCTTGCGCGCCAAACAAGGCAACCGAGTAGCAACCGATGGCACCGTCATTGATGGTAGTGGCTGGTGTGTAGAAGGTCATCTAACTGGCGAGTCGGTTCCGCTCAAAAAAGAACAGGGAAATGAGCTGTTAGCAGGCGCCTTGGTCGAAAACGGCAGCTTGTTATACCGCGTGCGCGCTAAAGGGAGTGATACTAAGCTTGGCGATATGGTACAAGCCCTAAGCGATGCACAAGGCTCTAAGGCGAAGCTGGCCCGCCTTGCTGATAAAGTCACGGCTATTTTTGTGCCGGTAGTGGTAACCATTGCTTTAGTTACCTTTGGTCTGACATGGTGGCTGACCGGTATGGTCGATATCGCCTTAATGCATGCCGTATCGGTATTAGTAATCGCTTGTCCTTGTGCACTTGGCCTAGCAACGCCAGCCGCGATTATGGCGGGTATGGGCGTAGCAGCGCGTCATGGTGTCTGGTTTAAAGACGCACAAAGTTTAGAGGCTGCAGGTGATATCGATACGGTTGTGCTTGATAAAACCGGAACCTTGACCATCGGTAAACCTACGATTGTTGATCAAGTGATGGTCGATAAATCCTTAGCCGTTGATGATGTGCTCCAGCTAGCCGCCAGTGTGGAAGCTCATGCCAGCCATCCGTTGGCTACCGCCTTAATTAATACCGCAAATAAGCGCCAGTTACCGTTGTTGCCCGTTACAGATATTAGTGTGGTTAAAGGCGCTGGCATTCAAGCGCAAATCATAGGTCTTGGTGTGGTTAAAGTCGGCACAGCAGAATTTGCTAATCTAACGCTACCAAAGATGATGCCAAAAATATGGCAAATCGCCAGTACCGTGGCAATCAGTATCAATGATGAACCATTGGGCGCTTTTGCCTTAGCGGATGATTTAAAGTCTGACACTCCGCAAGCCATCACAGCGCTACAAAATGCGGGTATTGATGTGATCTTGATGAGCGGTGACAAGCAATCTGTCGTTGATCATGTGGCAGAGCAATTAGGTATTAAGGCGGCTTATGGCAAAATGAGCCCACGTGATAAAGCCAGCCAAATTGCTAAATTACAAACGGCAGGTCGTAAGGTAGCGATGGCAGGGGACGGCGTTAATGATGCCCCAGCTATGGCGACCGCTGATGCCAGTTTTGCCATGTTCGAAGGCACCGACGTAGCACAGCACAGTGCTTCGGCGCGTCTAATGGGTGAGTCACTGATGCATATTGATGCTGCACAAAAAATCGCCCATGCGACCGTACGCAATATTAAACAAAATCTATTTTTTGCCTTTATTTATAATTGCCTTGGTATTCCATTGGCTGCTTTTGGCTTTTTAAATCCAATGATTGCAGCAGCAGCGATGGCGCTCAGCTCTATATCAGTATTGATGAATGCGCTGCGCTTAACGCGTTTTAAGACTAAGGTTGAGCTGGATAATACGGTGACAGTGATTAAGCCAGACGCACAGCAGTCAGCTTCTGCATAACCGGCTAAACCCAAGTTACTGTTCATAAAGACGCCAGTGTTAATATCAAGTTTAAAGATGGGTTTAATAATAGTTTTAATTCATAATGATTCGCATTAAGATAGGCGATGTTTAATACAATTTATGCTATGATGCCAAGCACTATAGCTGATTATTTATATACTCAAATGACATCTAAAAGCACTCATATACTGCTATTTAAATAGACAGTTGCTGTTGCTTTTAATGTGCGAGCTATACGATTATTTGCACTACCTTTGCTATAATTGATTGTCCCTTTTTTATCCCACAAACTTGGCATGACCAAAGGAATTAACAGACATTATGTACGCTGAAGAAACCAACAACGTCACCGCAATTAAAGACATTCGCGCCCGTGAAATTTTAGACTCACGTGGTAACCCAACGATTGAAGCCGATGTTATCTTAGCTGACGGCACTGTCGGACGTGCCGCAGCGCCAAGTGGTGCATCAACGGGTTCACGTGAAGCGCTAGAGCTGCGTGACGGTGACAAAGATCGCTATATGGGTAAAGGGGTCAAAAAAGCCGTTGCCAATGTGAATAGTCAAATACGTAGCGCTTTGATGGATAAAGACGTGACTGAGCAGCAAAGCATTGATGACACTATGATTGCGCTTGATGGTACGGACAATAAAGACAGTCTGGGTGCCAATGCTATGCTTGCGGTATCGCTTGCCGTTGCAAAAGCGGCCGCGCAGTCACAAAGCTTGCCGTTACATCAATATATCGCAAACTTACGTAATCAGACCTCGCTAACCATGCCCGTACCAATGATGAATATCATCAATGGCGGCGAACACGCGGACAATACAGTCGACATTCAAGAGTTTATGATTGAGCCCGTTGGTTTTAGTAGCTTCTCAGAAGCGCTACGTGCCGGTACCGAGATTTTTCACAGCTTAAAGTCAGTGCTAAAGTCTCAAGGCTTCAGTACCTCAGTAGGCGATGAAGGTGGCTTTGCCCCTAACTTGCGTAGCAATGAAGAAGCCATTACGGTCATTATGCAGGCGATTGAACAGGTCGGCTACAAGGCAGGGGACGATATCCATCTAGCCCTAGATTGCGCTGCCAGCGAGTTCTATAAAGACGGTAAATATATTTTGGCAGGCGAGGGTAATAAATCCTTTGACAGTCAAGAATTCTCAGATTATCTAGTAGGCCTTGCGCGTCAGTATCCAATTATCTCTATTGAAGATGGTCTTGATGAGTCAGATTGGGACGGTTGGAAATATTTGACTGAACAAATCGGCGATAAAGTTCAACTGGTCGGTGATGATCTATTCGTGACCAACCCTGCCATCTTGCAAGAAGGTATTGATAAGCATATTGCCAATGCTATCTTGATCAAGTTTAATCAAATTGGCACGTTATCAGAAACGTTAGATGCCATCTATTTAGCGAAGAATAACGGCTATGCGACCATTATTTCACATCGCTCAGGTGAAACTGAAGACAGCACCATCGCTGATTTAGCAGTCGGTACAGCAGCGGGTCAAATTAAAACGGGCTCACTATGCCGCTCGGATCGCGTGGCAAAATACAATCAACTACTCCGCATTGAACAACAAGTGCGCGCAAGCTATCGTGGCCGCGAAGAGTTTATCGGTCTGCGGGGTTAAGCTGAATATTTTTAGCTTAATGGTTTAATTTACAGCGGTTCAGGCTGTCTAGTGAAGCACTATCGGCTTAACTTACAGTCAGTTTGAATTGTGGTTGGGCGGCCTGTTATTATTTTTATAGTCATAGGCTGTCCAAGTTTTTATCTAATAAGCTAATAGCTTGGAACTAGTTAATAGTTTTTAATAGTTTGGCGCTATGCTCATATATTACTGCCTCTTTCAGCCTTTTAACTTTACCTTTATTCGTTTGGCGTTGTTCTCTTATGAAATATTTTAGCCAGTTCGTATTACTTGCCTTAGCCGTTGCGGTGCTACTCGGGCTGCAATATCAGTATTGGCTGGGTGACAATGGTCACTTTGCGAGCAAAAAACTGCTGACTCAAGTCGCCGAGCAACAGCAGCTCAATGACAACCAAGTCACTGCAAATAATCTGCTACGTACTGATGTCTATGATCTAAAGAATGGACTTGAAGCGGTAGAAGAGCATGCGCGTTTAGATTTAGGACTCATCAAGCCCAATGAGACTTTTGTACAAGTATCAACAGCACCAACGACGCACAGTCGTTATTGACAAGTCGCTATAACCCTTTCTATTGTTATACTTCCGTTCACTCATACTTTGAATATCTAACCATGAACCCTACACCCCATGTGCATGCTATGATCGTTGCTGCTGGCCACGGTAGCCGTTTTGGTGCCTCTAAACCCAAGCAATATCTGCTACTTAACGGTCAAACGTTGCTGCAACATAGTGTGGCAAGACTAGCGAGTAGTGCCACTATTCATAATTGTCTACTGGTACTCTCGCCAGAGGACAGCACTGCACAAGGCTTAGATTTTGCGCTGCCAGTGTGGTATACAATGGGCGGGGTTGAGCGTTGGCAGTCAGTATATGCTGGCGTACAAGCTATCATTGAAAAAGGAGCCGATGACAGCGATTTAATATTGATTCATGATGCTGCGCGTCCTGCAGTACCACGTCGCGATATTGATCAGGTCATTGCAGCGGCAAAACTAGAGCCTTATGGCGCGATTTTAGCCACGCCTGTTGCCGATACCTTAAAAGAGTCCCAGTATCAGAGGCATACCCAATCCACAGCCCAATCCATAGCTAAATCTAAGCCTATAGGTGGATATGAGGATGAAAGCAACCCGTACTGCTATGCCACACGTACTATTGACCGTAATGGTTTGTGGCAGGCACAAACCCCGCAAGTATTCCGTGTTGGACAGCTACGCCGCGTGCTTGCTTATGTGGCTGGGCATAATCTTGATATTACCGATGAGGCGAGCGCTTTTGAGCATTTAGATTTGCCTATTCGTCTGGTGACTGGCAGTCGTCAAAATATCAAGCTCACTTATCCTGATGATGCTACTTTGGTATCTGCCATTCTCACTGCACAATCGTCAGCGTTGTAAGTCAGTACCATAACCGCTGAATACCAGCCTCTACTCTAAACACCCAATATAATTACTAAACGCTGCATACTTGTGTCAGCGTATTTTTATATATTTATTTCTTCAGTTATTATGTTTTCTATCTCATATCTTGAATATATTATATTTTATGGATATATTTTGACGCTGGAATTTTCCTAATTACAATGAGTTATTGTTGTCCTATCGTAATAAGTTGCTTTGTTGACGAAACTAAACTATGATGTAACTAACTTAATACAACTCACATAAATACTTACCAAATCAATAAGATACCAAGCTAATTTACACTCCTATTTGTCTTGACTCTATTTTTTCTAACGTTTGTATCGTTGTCTCAGTTAATTTATTTTTAATAATAGGAATAATCTGAGTGTCATCAATTAATAATAATTCGACAAACCCAGTCATGACAGATCTTTACCAGCTTGTATACATAAGCTGCATTACTTCGACGGGTCTATCGGGCGCCAGTACTCTTAACGATATCGCAGAAGCTTCTACAAAAAATAATAAAGTAGATGATATAACAGGGGTTCTTTGCTATGGAAACGGATATTTTTTCCAATGTGTAGAAGGGTCAGAGCAGGTATTAACCAATTTAAAAAACCGGCTACTAATAGATGATCGGCATAAAGATCTACAAATATTAGAGTTTTCAGCCATTACTGAACGGCGTTTTAAGGACTGGTGGCTACGGTCTATCATACTTGAGCGTTGGATGACTACTGAGCCCGAGGTGAAAGCGCTGAATAGCTGGAGCGCCGATGAGAAGCAACAGTTTTTAGATATTTTACAAAGTTATTATGAAGAGCGAGAACAAACAGGAGACAGTGATATGCAACCGATCAAATATAACGCGCTGGGATTAACCTTAAGTAAGGTGGTGGGGCAGCATCAAGCCTTTTTTTTGATTCAGGCAGTGCTAGGATTGCTGATTGTACTGACACTATTGTGGTTTATGCTCTCAGGTAATTTTTAAGTCATCTATTAACAATGTTTTGCCATCAAAGCCAGCATAAATTGCTGGCTTTTTGCGTGTTAGAGTAGCGCAATAAATAATGGGTGGCTTAATAAATAACCAATGAGAAAGTAGTCAGACATAAAAAACAGTTAGACATAAAAAACAGTTAGGCATAAAAAACAGTTAGGCATAAAAAACAGTTAGGCATAAAAAAACCCTCAAAATCTATAAGATTTTGAGGGTTTTAAAAGTGCTAAAAATATAATTAGTAGCGCTTTAATATGTGGCGTCCCCAGGGGGGTTCGAACCCCCGTTACCGCCGTGAAAGGGCGGTGTCCTAGGCCTCTAGACGATGGGGACTAGTAACGCGCTTCAGCAGCTTTCACCTTTTATGCTGAAGTGGTGCGTATTCTAATAGCTAACCTCATAGCTGTCAAGCTATTTTCTTCGATTCTTTTTTAAAGTTAAATATTTTTTCTTAATCGCGCGGCGTGGATGCAAGTCATTGTTCTTTAAGTGATGGCGAATCCATAAAGAAGTGCAAACGCTTATGGTTAAAGCAAGCAGCATATAACCAATGATGGTTCCCCATAATATGTGATGTGGTTCCATGGCAAAGTCCCTTTTGTTAAGCCAATAATAGCGTGTAACGTGCTATCAAGGCAGCGTGGGCAACTTAGATCATCTACAGAATATCATTGCGTCATCGCAGAGCGGCACAATAACAAGTAAGCAAACCATCAAATCCATTTAGACGTGACAACACTGGGGCTGACAATTAACTTCCTTATCATCGTATTAATCATATCCTTATTGATTAGGAAATCAAGATAACAAAGTTAGAATATTAACAAGTCAGTATCATTGTTTTCTAATACTTAACAATAAGTATAGTTTAAAAAAACAGTCTTACTGTTTAATTGTTGTCGCTATTCGTTGAGGTGTTTTCAGTTAACGGGTCTTGAACGGGTGGCACATGCAGAGCATTAGGTAGCATAGGGTAGTGGTTGAGAATATGGCAAAATAGCTCGGCAGTCTTTTGAGTATCATACAGTGCTGAATGGGCGTTGTTGCCATCAAAATCAAGGCCTGCTGCTTTACAAGCGCGCGCCAGTACCGTTTGGCCAAATGCCAGCGCCGCTAGGGTGACGGTATCAAATACTGAAAACTGATGAAAAGGGTTGTGATTTTTACTATTGGTACGCAGTACCGCGGCATTTAAAAATGCCAAATCAAAATGGGCGTTATGACCGATTAAGACGCACTGGCGACAATCTTCCTCGCGGCGCACTTCTTTAAGGCCTTTAAAAATGCGTCTTAGGGCAGTCTTTTCATCTTCAGCGATCGCTTTACGCATCGGGTTTTTAGGGTCGATACCAGTAAAGGCAAGCGCACTTGGCTCTAGGTTTGCGCCTTCGAACGGCTCGATATGCGCATTCAAAGCGTCGCCTGGATAGAACACACCGTGTTCATCTAATAAGATAGGAATACAAGCAATCTCTAACAGGGCATCGGTCTGCGCATTAAAGCCTGCAGTCTCCACATCAACGACGACAGGCAAAAACTTGCGGAAGCGCTCTTTTAAAGCCATCGGTGCCGAAGTGTCTGCGGATGATGGATCCTCAGTAGTGTTGGCGCTACTGCTATTCTCATTAACACTAAGAGCGGCGCTTTTATTAAGGTCATTGCTGTGCGGCATATTTGATGAGTCATCTATAGGTAAGGCGGTATTGTTTGAGGTGGTCATATCAAGTTAAATCGCTTATATCGGTCGTACTGTATGTTGAGATGATAGGTATATTAAAAAGATGGTTATATTAAAATACTGGCTGTATTAAAAGCATGCGTATATCGAAAATAAATAAGCGCCCAATAATATAAACAGTAAGCTCACATTATCGGGCAAAGTTAAGTATTCATTACGCCTTAATAGACCAAGGTAGTATTTCACCCGCCATGAGCGGTGTGAGCGTTGATCCATCAAAATAAGGATAAGCAGCAGGGACTTGTGTGGGCGTATTAATTAAAGTGACGGTATTTTCATTCACTGGTAGCCCATAAAACTGCGCGCCAAAGCGGCTGGCAAAGCCTTCAAGCTTATCTATTTTTCCGACACTATCAAAAGCAGTAGCGTACAGGGGTAAAGCGATCGCTGAGCTATAACAGCCCGCACAACCGCAAGCCGCTTCTTTTTTATCCGTAGCATGCGGTGCTGAATCCGTTCCTAAGAAAAATTTTGGATTTCCGCTGGTGGCGACGTCTAATAATACTTTTTGATGTGATTCACGCTTTAAAATCGGCAAACAATAAAAATGTGGCTTGATGCCGCCCAACAACAGATGATTACGGTTGAGCAGTAGATGCTGCGGGGTAATGGTTGCTGCAATGTGATTGCCTTGAGCAAGCACAAAATCAGCCGCATCGCTGGTCGTGATATGTTCCAACACAATCTTTAGGGTTGGGAATTTCATGATGATTTGCGCCAGCACTTCGTCCAAAAAACGCTTTTCACGGTCAAAAATATCAACATGATCGTGAGTCACTTCACCATGTAGCAGCAGGGGCAAGTTATACTTTTCCAGCGCTTCAAACACTTCGACGCAGGCATTGATATCGGTCACGCCATCAGCAGAATTGGTAGTCGCGCCGGCAGGATAAAGCTTGACTGCTTGCACGATACCTGACTGAGCCGCCATTTCGATATCTTTCGCGGTCGTACGATCAGTCAGATACAAGGTCATACGCGGATCAAATGCCGCTTTGCGCTCAGCAGTCAAATCGCTAGCTTGTAGATGTTGCAAAATACGCTCGCGATAGGCTCGGGCATCATCAGCGGTTTTTACTGGCGGCACTAAATTTGGCATACAAATGACGCGGTTAAAGCTGTTGGCGGCATGAGGCACTGTGGTTGCCAGCGCTTGATTATCACGCAAGTGAATGTGCCAGTCGTCTGGCTGGAGGAGGGTTAACTCTGTAATCGAATCGGTAGTCGGGTTCATGGCGCTCTATATCATAAAATACGGGGATAAAGGAAAGTGGTACAAGGCTGATAATAATGGGTTTAGTATGGGGTTATCATAACAGATTTGCCTGCTTGACTAAATATGCGGCTAAAGAACTATACATAATTTGTTGGTAGACTTATAAGCTACTATTTAACTTAGTATTTATTTTATCAACCTACTTCATTAGTATCTAACTTACTATAATATGTGAATGCCTTCATAGTAATAGCTAGTGTTAAATTAAAACCAAATCTAAGTCTAGATTTAATCCCGTATTGAAGCCAAAACCTAGTGTCGCAGGGCTGTGGTACTTTTGCCTATAGTAAATATGATGTACACTGAGTAAGTAAATTAAATTTTGACTGATTCAGCCGTATTATTTTTATATTCTATAACTAAATTCTCATATTAGGAGTTATTCATGGCTCAGCTTGACCCAAAAAATATTAATAAAATTGTCTTGGCCTATTCTGGAGGTCTTGACACCTCCATCATCGCCAAATGGTTACAAGACACTTATGATGCCGAAGTGATTACTTTTACTGCTGACATCGGTCAAGGTGAAGAAGTCGAGCCGGCGCGTGCCAAAGCTGAAGCGATGGGTATCAAAAGTATCCACATTGAAGACTTGCGCGAAGAGTTTGCGCGTGATTATGTGTTCCCGATGTTTCGTGCCAATGCCATTTATGAAGGTGAGTATTTACTAGGCACCTCTATTGCTCGCCCTCTTATTGCCAAGCGTTTGGTTGAGCTGGCCGCCGAGCATGGCGCTGACGCTATCAGCCATGGTGCAACGGGTAAAGGTAATGACCAAGTAAGATTTGAGCTGGGCGCAGTTGCTCTATCCCCAGATGTGGTCACCATTGCGCCTTGGCGTGAGTGGGATCTATCCAGTCGTGAAAGCTTGATGCAATATGCTGAAGAGCATAACATTCCTATCGACTATGCCGGTAATAAGACCAAGTCTCCGTATTCAATGGACGCCAACTTACTACATATCTCTTATGAAGGGGGCCTCTTAGAAGATCCCTATGCCGAAGCAGAAGACGACATGTGGCGCTGGTCAGTCAGCCCAGAGGAAGCACCAGATGAGGCTCAGTATTTAGAATTAGAGTATGAAAAAGGCGATATCGTTGCTATCGATGGCGAGCGGCTCAAGCCGTACGAGATTATGATCAAGCTGAATGAAATCGGTGGCAGTCATGGTATCGGACGTTTGGACATCGTAGAAAACCGTTATGTGGGTATGAAGTCACGTGGCTGTTATGAGACTCCAGCAGGTAACATTATGCTAAAAGCGCATCGCGGTATTGAGTCACTAACGCTAGACCGTGAAGCCGCGCATCTAAAAGATGAGCTCATGCCGCGCTATGCCAAAATTATCTATAACGGCTATTGGTTCAGCCCTGAGCGTATGATGCTACAGGCCTTGATTGATAAATCACAAGAATATGTTAACGGCACCGTTCGTGTGAAGCTATACAAAGGCGCTGTGAGCGTAGTCGGTCGTAAATCAGACGATTCACTATTTGATGAAAAAATCGCTACCTTTGAGGATGATGCTGGTGCGTATGATCAAAAAGATGCCGAAGGTTTCATCCGTCTTAATGGTCTACGTTTGGCGATTGAAGCCAGCCGTGGTCGTGATTTGTCTAAATAGGAGTTGTGTTAAGTCATAGACTTAAACAACAGATTTAGGAATCGTAGCTAACAAATAGCAATAAAAAACAGAGACGTGATGTCTCTGTTTTTTTATTGTTAGTTATTTGATGCTTATTAACGGTTTTGAGGCCTTAGATTTACTTTCTGACTTTATCTGAAACTCTTAGTGGTTTTTTTCTGCATCTTTGGCTTTATCTTCATCACCTACTTTCACAATAGCGACATCTTGTTGCTGCCGCTCTTCAGCAAGGTCCTGCTCTAATACCACTTCAGTCGCTGGTATCGCACCATTAGATTTCTTCATTTGGTACTTCAGGGTAGCAAGCGCACCCAGACTGCCAATCACTAAAATGATGATAAGGATAATAGGGTTTTTCCACAGCGGCATCGATGCATCGTATTCGATAGGGGTCTCGCTGGTGGTAGCCGGAGTATTGTCACTATTACCACCAATTATCCCTAAGCTCACTAGTGGCGGGGTCGGCGGAGTAGTCGGTTCAGAGGTAATTCTTAGCCGCTTGCGATGCAAATAGATGTCTGAAATCTTAGCCAGTTGCAATAGCCAGCGTTGGTGCGGTAAAGCGATGGCTGGCATCTGTGCGAACATTAATAAGTCATTATGCCGACCTTGTTGGGTGTTCTCTGATGAGCGACCGATGACTTTTAAGTAATTGGCTGTGGCTTGCTGCATATCTTGCACAGGTTCATAACTATCGGGCTTAAACGTTGTTAACTCGTACCAGTAAGGATCAAAAGGCGGCGGCGTACTTAATAGCTGGTCAGATTCTAGCTGCTCAGTTTTTGAAGCGGTATCTTCTGTTCCGGTTATTATTGATTTTTTCGGTACGGCATCTCCTTCGAGAGTAACGACTTTGTCCTCCGTATCTGTTAATGTTGCAGGCCCTATTGGTTCAATAGCCGTAAAACGCGCTATTGATAAAAATTGCGGCTGCAAAGCAAACCATTTATTCATCTCATCGTTATCAAGCTGACTGTAGTCGGTTAAGATCGCCAACTCACGCAGGACGATGACGCATAGACAGGTCAGTAAAGTTTGCGCTTGCGGCGTCGTCGCATCAATTTGCGTAGCAATATGCTCGCTTGCTTTAACGACGCGTGCGCTATCACCAAAGAGAGCATTAGCCGCATCATGACGATGGTATAAAGTGGCCTTGATGGTCGCAAAGTTCATAGAGTTGTATTGCCGCAGCTCTTTGACCGCACTACGAACAAAGAGCTTTTTTCTAACCGCTTGACCTTGATAAAGCTGCTGATAGGAAAGCAAGGCACTGACGATTGCTTGCAAGCTGGCACCAAGCGCAAGATGCGTTTGAGGTAATGACAGCTGAGCAGCATCTGCCAATAACGACACCATGGGCTGGGTATCTTGATATAAAAAATCATACATCGACACACGTGTCGGTGAAATAGACGTCATAATCTGCTAGCATCAAAAAGTGTGCCTCTATATTACGGTGCCAACTGCCTTGGCACAATCCCTTAAGATTAGATTTTTTATTAGTTTATGAGAATTCTTAGCTACAATACCTTTGAATAACAGCCGGACAGCCATTTATGACACAAAATAATAAGCCGAGCACGCAGCTCATAATTGATATTGCTCAGCAGACTTTGACGCTATTTCAAGAGCATACTGAGGTTTGCTGCTATCCTATCTCAACTGCCAAAAATGGCATTGGTAGTCAACAAGACAGTGGTTGTACACCCTTAGGTGCGCACGTTATTGCCCAAAAAATAGGCGGCAATGAGCTTATCCATACAGTATTTATCGGGCGCGTAGCGACAGGCGAAATTTATAGTACTGCTTTAAGTGCTCAGCACTCTGAACGTGATTGGATACTAAGTCGGATTCTATGGCTAAGCGGGCTTGAGACTGGTATTAATAAAGGAAGTAACGGTCAGGGATGCTGTGATACCTTCCAGCGCTATATCTACATTCATGGCACGCCTGATAGTGAACCTATGGGTATAGCGCGCTCACATGGCTGCGTACGTATGCGTAATCAGGATATTGTGGAATTGTTTGCACAGGTAGATGAAGGTACGCCCGTTTCTATTATTGAGGGTGTCACTGGTATTGATAGCATTACTAATACTTGCGAATAATCGTTAGCTTTGGCAATCGTCGAAGTGTATTGTTTTAGAAATCTATTAATTAATAGTGTTATAAAAATCAATTTTGCAAAATAAAATTATAAGGTTATTTATAAAATAAAATTAACAGTAATGAGTGGATGTTAAGTTAAATGCTATAATAGTTCATTATTGTTTTGAGTGATTAAATATTTTAAATGATTGGAAAGTGTCTTTACTCACAAACTTTATATTCATATCTTCTATATCTAAGCATCTATAGTTGGTTCACTTTAAAACCGTTACAATGCTACTGGTATGAATTTTCCGCAGCCTCTGTTTAGCAGCACGCAAGGAAAATTTATACCAGTAGCACGTGGCTATTAACGTATCGATTTTATTTAGAATTGACTATATAGTTTTCAAGCTCATACAAACCCATTTAGAACGCTACTTTTTATAACGTTATTTTCTATAACATTGCTTTATTAAGCGTATTAACCATTATTACAAGGACAATAAAAATGACTAGAGCCAGCCTAGTAACCCTACAACAAGCTTTTGATGAGCGCCGTACTATCTATGCATTGGGCAGTGATTTACCCGTAGATCCACGGGCAATTGTTAATATTGCTGAGCGCGTGTTGCTGCATACGCCATCTGCCTTTAACTCGCAGACCTCGCGGTTAATCGTATTATTTGGTGAGCAGCATCAACAGATTTGGAATATTGCTGAAGACAAGCTACGTCAGGAAGTGGGCGACGGCGACTTTTCGAGTAGCCAACAAAAAATGGTCAGCTTTCGCGCGGCAGCAGGAACGGTGTTGTTTTTTGAAGATGAGGAAGTCGTTAAGTCCTTGCAAGATAAATTTGCGCTATATGCTGATAAGTTCCCCGTATGGGCGCAGCAGACTTCAGCAATGCATCAGTATGCTATGTGGACAGAATTGCGTACGTTAGAGGTTGGCGCGAGTCTGCAGCACTACAACCCGCTGATTGATGACAATGTCGCCGCCGCGTTTTCGGTTCCTGATCATTGGGAGCTGGTTGCGCAGATGCCCTTTGGCAATATCGTTGAGCCTGCTGGCGAAAAAACCTATCAGCCTCTTAATCAGCGTATGAAAGTGTTTGGATTAAATGATTAAATGATTAAATGATTAAATGATTAAATGATTAAATGATTAAATAACTAGCACTGTGCCGTTTTAAATGGGCTTAACTGTAACAACAAAAAAAAGACAGCTCACACCAGTGATGCTGTCTTTTTTATAGGTAATGATAGTGCGTTAAAAAATTACATTATTTACGTTACCAGAACGTGGGGCTATCTTGGATATGAGTCAGCCGCTTTTGCAAGCGTTTAAGATCGTCTTTTAATATTGCCTCAAACCATCCGGCGCCATATAGCGCGTTAGGATCAGTTAACGATTTTTGCTGATAGCACTGTTGATAGTTCTTATGATCTTGATATTGTTCGAGTGATTTTTGCGCTTTTATTAAGCGTTTAAGCCAGCGTTTGCTTTTCTTTTTAGAATATAATGGCGCGGCAAATTCACTCAGGTAACGTACGTTTTTGAGGTGAAAGCGTAAATTATACAAAGGGTTGGAATCCAAATCATCAGAAACTAAGCTATCACGCTCTGCATGGCCAGCTTCTGAATAGTCAGCTTCTAAGTCATCGCAATCCAAATCATCAGGCGTTAAGTCATCGAAACCTTGCTCAGCTTTGAGTAGTTTTATATGTTTTTTTGATAAAATCTTTGGCAGTTTATCTATAGCGAGCATAGATGCTTGAGGCTCAGCGCTGGGGTCGCTCATGGTAAATTCGATAAGCTCTAAAAGTGTGAGCTGAAAGTCATTGGCTCGTACCGCGTCAATAGGCTTAACTTTGATCCGCTCAACATCTGCAGTCCAATCTAGGCTAGGTGCGCCATGTTGTCGAAGATGAGGTTCGATAGTCGTTGCTAGATGAGCAAGCTCGCGATAGTCACCGAGTAGGGTCGCTGTTTGTTTCAGTATAGGAGGCCATTCTGCATTTAACTGATCTGAGAATTTCTCAAAGGTTTTTAGGGCAACATGCAGGCGATCAATACCAATACGTAGCTGTGAGATGTGCTCATTATCTTGGCTACCGGCCGCGATGGCGCTGCTGTTCGGTAGTATCTGTAGTAGACAGTTATGCACTGCTGCGCGTACAAAGGCGGGCATACTGCTGTCTTGATCCACATTTAGCTGCTTAAGGTCAGCACAAACTGCCAAACTATGTGATTGTCCATTAACCAGTAACCCACCGCGTTCAGCTTTGGTTACTGTGGACAAGCACAGCTTATAACGCTTACACCAAGTTTTAGCGGTCGCGAATAAAAACTCAAGCTCACCTGAGACCAGTTCAAACTCAATTTCGTGGATATCTTGGCATTGGCTATCGTCATTACCGTGGATAATCTGACCGACATCATACGCCACCTCAATCGTGCTGTTTTCCTTGCTATTTTTTTCTTCCTTGCTGTCACCTTTATTTCTATTATTATCTACCAATCGTGTGGTGCGCTGAACATCAGTGACATATTGGCGCGTTAGTTTTTTCGCCAATTTTTTGAGTTTAAAGTCAGCCAGTGCCGGTGCGATGGCGGTATCTTTATAAAGTGTCAAATCAGGTATTAACTCGTTAGCATCGAGCATCGCTTGCACGTGTTCATTATCTAATGTCGTATTATGCTCTAAACGTGCCGCGATACCATCGCCGCCTGCCTTAATGGTTTGTACCCAAACGTCGCCTTCTTGACGAATACGCAGACCGATACCAGCCTGTGCCAAATCTTGCTTAGGCGTATCATAATAATGGGCGGCCATGTGTGTGAGTTGTGAAGACTTGACCTTCGCTTGGCGCATTAGTCCTTTTAGACGCGCTGGGGGAATCAAAAACTTTAATTCTATTTCTTGCATGGCATTTTTCCTATCGTTTTGAATGTTTATTATTTTGGATACTAATTTTGAATACTAATTATTATAAATGATGATGATTTTACCATCCTATGAGAGCCGTCAGCTAATAACAAGTAAAACTTATACCTAGTCTATTATCTACGCTTTGCCAACTATCAACGTTCAATGAACAGGTCTTATATGAATAAGCGTTCTATGAGTATGAATACTGTGCTTCGATAATATACTTTTAGATCAAAATAGTTATAATTAATAAAGGCTATAGTCAGAACTAAATAAAACGGATACACACATGGTTTTGGGTAACTGGCAAAAATTTTTCTAGCTTGCTGTGTGACTACGTCACTCCAGAGGCTTCGAAAATTTCTTCCAGCTATCCTGTATCTTTTTTAAAGCGGCTTAGCTATATCAAACAAAAGTGGAATTTAGGTAAGTATTAAAGAGGTGACAACTAAAATGAAAATTTTTGAGAAAAAATTAGTTAAGCGCAGGATTATTTTAGAGAGTCTAGACTATTCTATTTTTCGATTACCTATAATACTTGTCAGCTTGACACTCACTGTTATGCTGACAAATGGCTGTAGCCAACAAAGCGCTGAATACGAACAAGAACAGAGTAGTGCTGATGTCGAATATGCTGCCCACGAAGAAGCAGCTGAAGACATGAACGGCATTGCGTCAGAATTGCCAACAACTAAAAGTGGAAAACCTAACAGTCTTAGTATTTCAAATCTATCAGGCGATAGTAAGCAGGTACTGGGTAGCCAAATTACAAAAATTCAGATAGCAGGAAAGACTCTACTGATTAGCGCACGCGCAAACTTTAAAGTAGCAGACGTGGTAAAAAGCAGCAACGCGATTGAGCGCTTAACGCAGCAACAAGGTGGTTATGTGGCGCTGAGTAACATTAGCAACCATGAGAAAGATAGCCGAACTTTTACTAAAGGTTCGCAGGACATTACGCTGAATACATATTATCGGCAAGCGACGATGACCGTGCGTATCCCTAAAGCAAAAGTTAGCGAGTTCCTAAAACAAGTCCAGCAGCAAGTTGCTTTTTTGAATGAGCAGGAATTTACGGCGCAAGATGTGACCCTAGATATCTATAGAGAGCAGCTGGCCGCTAGATTAAACAGCGACATGGCATCCGAGCTTAGTCAGGAGCGTCTTAATAGTAAAAATGCCAAAGATCAAGGCAGCAATGTGAATAGTATTGCGGCGACTTATGCCGCTCGGCAACAGCAGGAATATGCGCAGCTAGAGCAAATGAATATTGCCGATAAGGTGAAATACAGCACGATAGAGCTAACATTTTCTCAGCCAGACAGCAGTTATAAAGAGACCACTCAGAACCTCGATGTCATTATAGACGCTGAACGTCCCAGTTTTGGTGCGCAGGTGAGTCCGGCATTCAAGCAGGGTTGGGATACGCTACAAACGGTCGTCATTACCCTTATTAGACTATGGTGGCTAGTTGTACTTGCTGGTGTCCTTTATATTATCTATAGAGGTATCAAAGCGGCGTATCGTAAATTATTTAGGCAAAAAAACCGTCGAAGAACTTTAAAGCGCCAGCAAATCACTAAAACAAAGAATGATAGTCATATAGACGACAGCGTTTCTTAATTTTTGTAGGCTAAAAGCGGTTTGATACAGCTAGTCGTATTTTTTGGGTTTGGTATCAGTAATAAAAAAGCCGATCTACATGACGTAGATCGGCTTTTATTTTTCTTAAACGGTTGCTTATAGCATAGTGGCTATTAGAACTAGAACTGGTTCATCGTGTTCTTGCCACCGCCAGCTTTTAGAGCGTTGTCACCTGAGAAGATCTCTTTATGATCATCACCAAGGTCAGAACCGGCCATTGCTTGATGCTTAACACAAGAGATGCCTTCGCGGATTTCTTTACGTTGTACGCCAGCTGCATAAGCAAGCATACCGTCTTCACCGAAGTAGCCTTTAGCAAGCTCATGCACGCTAAGTGCTGTGGTGTGATAAGTAGGCAGTGTGATTAGGTGATGGAATACACCCGCTTCACGTGACGCATCTTTTTGGAAGTTCTTAGCTGCTTCGTCAGCTGCTTTATCCAAATCAGTACCGTCATAATCAACACTCATCAAGTCATCTTTGTTGTATTTAGAGATGTCTTTACCAGCTTCTTCCCACTCAGCAATTATTTGTTTACGGAAATTAAGCGTCCAGTTGAATGATGGGCTGTTGTTATAGACCAATTTCGCTTTTGGCTGTTGCTCTTTAATGCGATCAACCATCATTTTGATGTGTCCAACGTCTGGCGTTGGGGTCTCAATCCATAGTAGATCAGCACCGTTTTCAAGTGCAGTCACACAGTCAAGTACAACGCGATCGATGTTTGTGTCTTCGCGGAACTGGTATAGACCGTTTGCTAGACGTACTGGACGTACTAGTTTGCCGTCGTGCTTAAGCAAGCTATCGTTTTCTTTAGCATTCTCTAACGTTACTTCTTCCATCTCGATAAAATCGATGTATTTAGAAGCTAGATCGCCTGGCTCATTTGATACTGGAATTTTTTGCGTGAGTGATGCGCCTTCAGAGTCAGTACGAGCAACGATGATGCCGTCTTCAACACCCAACTCCAAGAATGCATAACGAATGGCATTGATTTTTGCGATATAATCTTCATGTGGTACGGTAACTTTACCCGCTTGGTGACCACATTGCTTAGCATCAGATACTTGGTTTTCAACCTGAATGGCACAAGCACCCGCTTCAATCATTTGTTTGGTCAATAGATAAGTCGCTTCTTCGTTACCGAAGCCCGCATCGATATCAGCAATGATAGGTACAACATGCGAATCGAAGTTTTCAATTTTTTCTTGAATAGCTGTGGTGTCTTGACCGGCTTCTTCAGCAGCATTTAGCTCGCGGAAGTAATCGTTCATTACTTTAGCATCTGCTTGACGTAAGAAGGTGTAGATCTCTTCAATTAGTTTTGGTACTGACGTTTTTTCATGCATAGATTGGTCAGGTAATGGACCAAACTCAGAGCGAAGGGCAGCAACCATCCAGCCTGATAGATAGATATAAGTTTTTGACGTGGTGCCAAAGTATTTTTTCTTAGCATACATAGTTTGCTGAGCGATAAAACCATGCCATGCCCCTAAAGACTGCGTGTACTGTGACGTATCATTGTCATAGTCTTCCATGTCTTGGCGCATGATACCTGCAGTATATTTCGCAATTTCTAAACCGGTCTTAAAACGATTTTGTACCATCATACGTGCGGCATCAGTCTCACTGATGTTTTCCCAATTGCCATGTTTTTTCTTTAGTTCACGTACTAAATCGATTGCTGATGTATAAGTTGACATCTAGACTTCTCCTTGGTGGGGTATTAAAGATTAATGCACAAAAAATTAAGTGATAAAAATGATTATAATTAGGTATGCATTATTTGCATGGGATTTGCAGGGGTTACGATTGCATTGATTAGATCGAAACTCAATGTTTGCTGGCATGACTAAATAAGAGTGTGTTGACATTCGATCGATAAACCACAAATAGTAATTTATCATAAATCTTGGCTTTATTACCCTAAACAAACCCGTTGGTAAATACAAGGGGTTTGCTGGATTTGATTGCCAAAAAATAGTTGGTGGCTTATAAACCGCCATCATACTTATTATCTTTTATAGGTTAGACCCTAAAAGATTATTTGGCTGATATCTGACCATTTTTTTAGTGCTAGTGCCTTATTAGCGCTAGCTTATAGTGCTGGACAACGGTATGACTACTTATCAGTAAGATAATGCTACAATAACCAGTCGCGTACTCAAATAAGCGCATACTTATAGAGGGTCACCGTAGTGTTGTGCGCCGTTATCATTGAACTTGTATAAGCCGTTGTTATAGTAATTATTGTATAAGTATGGCGGCGTCTCAACGTAAGGTTTATCGTCTGCGCTTCGACTTATTTATATTACTCACTATAACCGCCTTACTAAGATTTATCTAATTTATGATTATTATCTTGGGTATTTTATTTGGTTATAGTATAATAAAAACAATAGCTTAGGTCTGAGTTAACACGCTGATTTTGAAGGAATTCAGTAGAATTTAGCCAAATATTAAATAAATATCAGACAAAAAACAGTTATATCATACGGTTTTATGTCGTATATAGATCATAATAGCGTACAAAATCGCCAAGCTTTAAATGGCATTTATTCTATAGCAAAGAGACATACATATGAATTTGCAGCGGGTCGATTTGAATTTATTGGTACATTTAGATGTATTGCTAAGAGAAAAAAACGTAACACGGGCCGCTGAGCAGCTAGGGATTACCCAACCAGCGATGAGTAACATTTTGCGGCGTCTGCGTAAACTGTTTAATGACCCATTGCTGGTACGCTCATCTGAAGGTATGACCCCAACCGAGCGCGCTTTAGAGCTACAGCCACGAATCCGTGAAATACTCGCCGATTTAACCCAAGTATTGGAGCCACGTACCGAATTTCGACCGTATAGTACCTCGCGGGTCTTTCGCATCATGACTTCAGACTATGCCGAGGCGACGCTGGTACCGAAACTAGTCAAAGCCTTACGTTCGGAGGCACCTAATGTCATCTTGGACTTCTTAACGCCATCGGATGTCTCTTACCGTGATATGGAGCAAGGAAGGGTTGATTTGGCCATCAATCGGTTCAACGAGATACCGCAAAGCTTTCATCAAGTCTTGGTCTGGCGTGATACCTTTAGTTGCTTGCTGTCCTCTGACAGTCCTTATGCGCATCGCTTTAATCTTAAAAACTATCTTAAAGCGCAGCATGTTTGGGTTTCCAAAACTGGCATGGGTGTGGGCTTTGGGGTTAATCCAGAAAAATCTGGCGGTCTAGGCTCTATTGATCAAGCTTTGCAGCGTTTGGGACAAAAACGAAAAATCAGCGTTTTTACCCGCCATTACCAAATGCCCGCTATGCTTGCGGCGAATAAAGATTTGATTGCCACCTTACCGACCCGAGTGGCACGGATGCAGTCAAACAATGACAGCATTATGATGGTAGAGCCCCCATTTTTTATTCCTGAATTTGAGCTAACGATGGCGTGGTCACCACTATTACAGCATCATCCAGCCCATCGTTGGTTGCGACAACTGATCATGCATGTCGCACGTCAAGTGGTTGCTGACGAGGAGAATCAACCACAAGAAGATATTCCAGTCATTAATCACTTATTTTAAAATTGTACAGTATGCTGTCAATTTTAAAATAAGATATCAGTAGATATTTGACCAGCCACTGTGCTGGTTTTTTATTGTCTGTGCGATATTGCCACCAGTCCCGTCACATTATTAACATCTTCAACACATTTCATAATATCTTGTAAAATTCCAAGACAAATATCTTGTTATGATAGCTATGGTTAAAAAACAACGTAACGAAACGCACAACCAATCAATAAAAAGTACAATCAAAAACGTAGAGTAAAGACAATTTCCAAATAAAGATAAATCCCAATAAAACCAAATATGCAACACCAAAAAGGACAGTAACCATGGCAGATATTACTACTATCAACCCAACCACGGGTGAAGAAATCAAAGATTACGATTATATGAGTACTGATGAAGTCAATAAGATCGTTGATGCTTCTCATCAGGCTTTTTTAGAATGGCGTCAGGTTAGCCATGAAGAGCGTGCTCGCGTCATTACGTCTATCGGCGACAAGCTGCTGGAACACAAAGAAGAGTTAGCAAAATTAATGACTGAAGAGCGCGGCAAAACTTATAAAGATAGTTTGGGCGAAGTCGATCTATGTAAAGGGATCTGTGATTTCACTGCTAACGAGGGCGTAGCGGCATTAGCCGAAGATGAACGCGATATTAAGGGTATAAAAAAAGGTTTGGTAAGTTATGAGCCTATTGGCATCATTTATGGCATCCAGCCATGGAACTTTCCAGCCTACCAAGTGTTTCGCTACACTATTGCTAACCTAATGGCAGGTAATAGTATTCTGTTAAAGCATGCCTCTAACGTTACGGGCTCTGGCTTATTGATCGAAAAAATACTACATGAGTCTGATTTACCAGATGCTCTATTCCGTACCCTTCTCATTAGCCATGATCAGTCTGAAAAAGTCATTGAACACGATAAAATACGAGGTGTCACGCTGACAGGAAGTGACGTAGCCGGTAGAGTAGTTGCACAGCAAGCAGCTAAAGCTCTGAAGAAAACAGTCATGGAGCTTGGGTCTAACGATGCATTTATCGTACTAGAAGATGCCGACTTAGATTTAGCTGCTGCAACTTGTGCTCATGCTCGTTTATACAATAATGGCGAAACCTGTATTGCTGCCAAACGCTTTGTAGTCGTAGATAGTGTCTATGATCAGTTCCGTGACTTGGTTATTGAAAAGTTCAAGAGCTATAAAGTAGGCGACCCAATGGACGATTCAGTCAATATTGGTCCGATGTCAAGTAGCAAACAGCGTGATGACTTGCATAAACAAGTTCAAGAAAGTGTGGATAAGGGCGCAACTATTACTTTAGGCGGTGAAGTGCCAGATAAAGTCGGTTCTTTTTATCCACCAACTATTTTGGAAAACATTACCCCAGATCAGCCAGCCTATAAAGATGAGTTGTTTGGTCCAGTAGCCTCTTTAATCCGTGCTAAAGACCAAGACGATGCGCTGCGTATTGCTAATGACAGCCGTTACGGTCTGGGTGGTGCTATCTTCTCTAAAGATGAAGACAAAGCTATCAGTCTAGCCCAACAGTATTTCGATACGGGTATGATTTATATCAATGGTTATGATTTGGTTAATCCAGGATTACCATTCGGCGGTGTCAAAGATTCTGGTTATGGCCGTGAGCATGGTGGTTTTGGTATAAAAGAGTTTGTTAATATCAAAGCGGTACATGTGGTTGGCAAAAAACCTGCTTAGTTTTCATAGTTGTTCGTAAATTTTTAAGCTAGTCTTTTTAAGAAAGCAGTTTATTTAAGAGAACAATAAAAAATACCCCGTTGCTTAGCAGCGGGGTATTTTTATGTCTGTAACTTATAGCGATTTTATTTAGTTCGGATAACAAGTTTTATTTGGTTTGAATAATCGATTTTAATTATCTAACCTAAGCTTTAATTATCTAAAAAAAGCTTCAAAGGTAAAACCTGTAAATGAGATGTTGTATCTGGCAGTTTATCGTTAGCGTTAAGCGGTAAAACGCCCTTTGCCAATAACAAAATGGTCCACGGTAGTAATTGATGCTCAAGCTTTTGCACGCGTGTTTGTAGGCTATCAGCAGTATCTTTTGGATTGACGTTTAGCAGACCTTGAGTCAAAACTTGTCCTGCATCAAGCTCAGCGGTGACTACATGAATGCTACAGCCATGATAACGCTCACCAGCTTGTATAGCGCGCTGATGGGTATCTAGGCCTTTATAAGCTGGCAAGAGGGCCGGATGCAGATTAATCATAGTCGCTGTGCTGTTATCAATAAATGCTGCGCTCAATACGCGCATAAAGCCGGCAAGTACAATGAGGTTAGGTTGCCATGCCACAAGTTGCGCGCTGGCATGGGTCTCAAAATTTTTGATCCCCATGCGTTTGCCACTTTCAGTATGTGACAACACGGCAACAGGAATATTGGCTTGCTGAGCACGCGTGATAGCGTAAGCATCATCACGATTGCTGACAACGCCGACAATCTCGATCGGTAGCGCGCCCGCTTGCATAGCATCTATCAATACTTGGAGATTGCTACCATTGCCTGATACTAAGACGGCAATGCGTAGCGGCTTGGTCGTATTGTTTGGCGTGCTTTGTAGAGTACCCTCTGACATTATAGGTATACCACGGCGTCCGCTTCGCGGCTAACCATTTCACCGATTTGCCAAGCGTGTTCACCAGCGTCGTTTAAGGTTTTGATAGCCGTTTCAGCTTTATCTTGGGGTACGACAATCACGAAGCCTACACCGCAGTTAAAGGTGCGATACATCTCACGTTGGTCAATATTTCCTTGAGTCTGTAACCAAGTGAACAGCTCTGAGAACTGCCAGCTGTTGGTATCGATACTAGCCGCTAAGTTATCTGGTAATACGCGGGGAAGGTTATCCGTTAAACCGCCACCAGTAATGTGTGACATAGCGTGAAGCGCTGAATTTCCAAGAGTATCTTGTAGGGCTTTAATGGCTTTGACATAGATGCGGGTAGGGGCCATAAGTGCGTCTTGGATCGACTTGCCATCTAGCTGCTCGTTGCTAGTCGTTACATCGATACCGCTGACTTCAATGACCTTGCGTACGAGTGAATAACCGTTTGAATGCGCGCCACTTGAAGCCAAAGCAATTAGTACATCGCCTTCTGCGACATGCTCACCAGTGATGACTTCGGCTTCTTCCACCACGCCCACACAAAATCCAGCTAAGTCGTAATCATCATCATGGTACATACCTGGCATTTCAGCCGTTTCACCACCGATAAGCGCACAATTAGCCAGCTTACAACCGTCGCCAATACCAGTCACTACGGTAGCCGCGGTATCAATATCTAACTTACCGGTCGCATAATAATCCAAAAAGAATAAAGGCTCAGCACCGCACACTAATAGATCGTTGACGCACATCGCGACCAAATCAATCCCGATAGTGTCATGACGATTAAGCTGTAAAGCCAACTTGAGCTTAGTACCCACACCATCAGTACCAGAAACTAACAAAGGTGACGTGTAGCCAGTCGGAATGCGACACAGGGCACCAAATCCGCCAAGCCCGCCCACAACTTCGGGACGAGTAGTGGCTTTTGCCACTGACTTAATACGCTGAACTAACGCGTCGCCAGCATCAATATCAACACCGGCATCTTTGTAGCTTAAAGAAGGCTTGTCACTCATGGTCATCTCACAATTGGATAGGGGATTGGGATCAGTAATCATTAATTAGAATCATTAATTAGAGTTAGTACTTGGAATCGGTAATTAGCATTGATAATAGAAGTCAGTAATGTAAAGTTTGACTATAATGGGCGCATTATACCCAAAAACAGCCTACACTCGCAAAGCAACTTACCAATATTCTGCTGACATTAAGCATATGTGCCAAATAAAAAGCTAAGAAACAAAAAAAGACGGCATTTTTTATTTACTCTGCGATAATAAAGCCCTTAGAATTTGCATACTCAATCATAACGCGAGGGTGATTCTGTAGCAATAGAACGCCTCTCGACTTCTCTAAGTCACCACCATCAGCTTAACTGTAGGATTGCCACTCATGATTAACCAACCGATAGATCCTTTTTTTCGGCGTTTATTTATCGTCGTTGCCATCGTGGTGGCGTTCGTTTTGTTATATCTGATGATGTCGGTCATTGTACCGTTCATATTTGCCTTTGTGCTCGCTTACTTATTTAATCCACTGGTAAAACGCTTATCGAAATACGTTAAGCGCTGGATAGCTATTCTTGTGGTGTATTCTACCATTACATTGGGGTTGATGCTGCTGCTGTGGTGGTTGATACCGACATTGTGGTACCAGTTGCAATCTGCTTGGGAATACTTGCCAAGGACTCTCAATTGGTACAACCAAGTCGTACGCGAATGGCTTGTTAACAACACCCGCATCCGTTTGCCAGAATTAGAAGTAAAAGGTTTTTCTGAAACGCTGGTAGGTTATATGCAGACCAATTATAAGTTTGAGGATGCCAGTACCTTGATGAGCCAAATACTGGCATCAAGTATGAATTTTATTAATAGCGCTGGCCTGATTGTGTTGGTACCTATTTTGACCTTTTACTTCTTGTTCAACTGGGATAAACGTTTGAATAGTTGGAAGATGGCCATTCCTGCTGCTTACTGCAAAAAAGTCATCGGTGTCGCGCAAGAATGTGATCGCGCCTTGATGGAGTTTGTGAAAGGGCAGCTACTGGTTATGGTGCTACTGGGTGTTATTTACGCCGTACAGCTACAGCTGATTGGGCTTGAGCTTGGTCTTATTATTGGCATGGGCGCAGGTATCGCCAGTTTTGTACCGTATTTGGGTTTTGGTCTTGGATTCATTGCTGCTATTATCGCTAGTTTATTCCAGTTCGGTTTGGACTGGTTTCAGTTGTCTTTGATTGTCGGTGCATTTTTAATCGGACAAGCCGCTGAGGGCTATGTACTGCAGCCACTATTATTAGGTGATAAGATTGGTCTGTCCCCATTATGGGTTATTTTCTCAGTATTGGCAGGCGCTAGCTTGTTAGGCTTTGTCGGCATGCTCATTGCGCTACCCGTATCTGCGGTCCTCAATGTCTTGTTCCGTCATCTGTACGCCCATTATCAGACCACTGACTTTTATAAAGGACGCAAGCAGTTGGCTTTATTTGAAAAAAAGTAAGCCATTTAAAAAAGTAAGCATAATGCTTTTTAACGGTTAATTTAAAATAAAATATGGGTTTTAATATGAGTCTCAGTGTGTATTTCAAGATTTTCACGAGGACTCAAAACTCATCAGTGACGTAGCTACTAATAAGGGTTAAGGTGTAAAAGACTTGTCAGTCATTTTGCAAATATGGTATATATAGGCTCAGCATTTACGATAATAGCCATTGTTGCGTTAGTTCTATACTGAGTGATAGATTAATGCGTTGTAAATGGTTAGATTGCGTTGCACATTTAGGCTACAAAACTTCCTTACAAATAGATGCTACACCCCAATGTTACGCAGTCTCGAAGACAGTCATAAAAAATATAATGTAGTGTTTGGCTCTCTATTTATGACACTGTTATTACACTACGCTAAACGAGTTGATGATTCATGGCAGAAGCACAGCTAAGTCTCAATCTGGACATCAAGCATGATACAAGTCTCAGCGACTTTTCAGGTCCCGGTTGGATGTCAATTATTGATGCAGTGCGGCAGTTACATGTTGGCCTGATTGGTCAGCTGTATCTGTTCGGCAGTCCTGCTACCGGTAAATCTCATCTGTTATCCGCTATCTGTGAGTCATTCATTGAGATGGACAAGTCAGCAATTTGTTTGTCTCTTGACGAGCTTATACATACAGATGTTAATGTCTTGTCCTCGCTAGAGACCTTCGATGTCATTGCCATTGACGATTTAGAGGTGCTTGAGCACAGCAGTCAGTGGCAAGAAGCTTTATTTCATCTAATCAACCGTAGCCGAGAAGGGCAACGCCAGTTATTATTTGCAGCCAATAAGCCTGCTAGTGAATTGCCGTTTCATTTGAGAGATTTACTGACCAGACTCGCACAAGCCCCCACCTTCAAAGTACCTAACGGTCGTGATCTAGCTGATCGCCAAGCGCTATTACAGTCTATTTTGCGTCGCCGTGGTTGGCAGTTTGATGAGCGTATTATCCATCATTTGCTCCATGAAGGCCCGCATCGTATCGGCGCGATGATGGAAGTATTGAACTATATTCAGCCGATGTTCTCTAACCTTGGGCGCAGTAATATCTCCAAAGCGGTAATTAGTGATGCGCTACGCACTATTGATGAGCAGACGCTGGCTGCTGAACTTGCTGATATTACTCAAGAAACGCAAGTCGATAACGATACCGCAAGTCAAGATCAGCATACGATGCCCCTAGATTTTTAAACCATTCGAATTTTTTCACCACTGATAGGATAACTTATGAAACTTACCGCCTCTTGGCTAAAAAAACTGTCCATTAGTACGTTGTTACTGAGTGCCGGCTCAGTATCTATGCTGTCACATGCAGCTGTTACCGTGCTGGTTGATGACAATATTAAAGTGACTGCTATCAATGGGCAAGAAATCAAACAAAGTGTCTTTCAGCCGTCAACTAAGACATTTACTTTGCAACCTGGTCAGCATGTGATCACTGCTAAATATGATCGTTTATATAACTTACCCCGTGATGAGCATGATTATCTGCGCTCAGGCAATATCAGTGTCGCAGCAGACATGGCGGATAACCAAACTTACCGTCTAACCATGCCAGGTCAGCCAGAAGACTATGCAGCGGCCAAAGAATACGCTGATCGTCCAACGCTAGCGGTACAACAAAACAATACGATCATTGCCCGTCAGCAAAGTATGGCTGGTAGTGACGGCGGAATCTTCTCAGGACTTGGTAAAGCATTGGGCGGTGTCTTCGGTGGCAGCGGTGATGCCGAACTACAAAACCAACGTGCTATTGCCGCGCTAGGCCAGTCGACCGCACCTGCTCAAAGCAACGTGAACACTGGTGCGATAGCGGCTACAAGTTACACGCCCAAGCAAGCGGCAAGCACGAGTCAATCTGCCAGTACGTTAGATCAGTTTATGCAGTTGTGGCTCAATGCGACGCCAGCTGAGCGTGAAAAAATTCGCCAATGGACTCAAAAGTAAATCGCTCTATTTTTATTTTAATGACTATATTTTAATGATTGTATTTCAATGAGTCTATTTTAGCGGCTCTTGTTCCAGCGATGTTCAAACCATAAAAAAGCACCCGATTGGGTGCTTTTTTATGGTTAATTCTATTGCATGAAAAATGGACTTTTAGCTAAGCGGTTATTAATCCAACCCTTATTAACCTAAAAAGGCGTTATACATCCAAACCAGTTTTTCTTGCTCTTGTACGTAGGCATCAACGAGATCCGCTGATCCTTGGTCATCACTATCTGCTGCTAGCGTTGATATTTTACGCTGCTCTTCGATAAGGGCTTGCAGACCTGTTACCACGCCTTTGACACAAGTTGTGCCGTCTTTAACGTTCTTGTCTTCAGCGATACCAGTATGCTGAGAAAAATCACTGTAAGCATGGAGTGGCGTGCCACCTAGGGTCAAGATACGTTCCGCGATTTCGTCGATTTGTAGTTGTAGTGCGGTGTATAGCTCTTCAAACTTAGGGTGTAGAGTGAAGAAGTGCTCACCTTTTACGTTCCAGTGATAGCCGCGTACGTTGATGTAAAACGTGTGATAGCTGGATAAAAGACCGTTAAGCTTAGTAATTACTTGGCTCATATCTGCTCTCTCTAAACCGATCTGATTGGTGCTGTCATTATTTGTTGTGTTGTTGGTTGTGTTACTCATAATGTTATCCTTGTGGTTTTATTATAAAGGGTAAGTGTAAGAATAGTGGGTAAGTTGCCTTACCTCTGATGCTTACTATAATAGCAAGCTACTGATAGTAAGTTAAGTTAATTAAATCAAAACATGTATTATGTTTTATAAAACCAATGCGTTATTCAATAACAGGCAGCCTGACAATATAAAGTTTTACCACGCTAGCTGCTACTATGCTGGCGGCTGTAAGTTCTCAGTTTGTAAGCCTTTGACCGGAATAACTTCTTCTAAGTGTTGGCGTACCGTATCAATAGGGAACTTTTGCGCTTTTAGGCGTTTAGGTACGATTTGACTGCCTTGCTGGCCTTTCATCTCAAACATCATAAAGATATAGTCGTCAGTCTCATCCCAGCTTTTGATAGCCGTCCATGGAATAATCGCTTGCTGCGTTGTGCCTGCACGCATTTGCATGCCGCGCATTTGTGAGTTTTTCATTGAGTCAGGTTGATTGTTTGGCATTGCCATGACCAATCCATGCTTTTGGACACCCAGCTTCATCTGGCGCATTTCATCTGGCATTTCTTGGTCAGCCACTTGTTTTTCAAACTCTCTTTTGACATACCATTTAAAGCCAAGGGTACGAACGAGTAGATAAATCACCGCAGAGACTAGCATCACCCAAAAGATAATCGTTGAGTAGCCCGTTACAAAGACCAGTCCTGCAATCGCCAGTATCACGACTACTGCCATGATGATCCATTCTTTAGTCTTGATACTCGACAGACCAAAAGAGGGGCTGGCACTGGCAAATAGCTCATATTGCGCTTGGTGAAATTCAGCCTCGGTCAGGTTTAAGGCGACAGGTTGTAGCGTGTAGGGGTACAGGGCCATAAAGGTTTCTCAAATACTCGGGTTAGCCACGATTTTACTGGGCTGGAAGTGGATTGGTATATTTATTCCAATATAAAAGCGTCGTAAGGAAGCTGAATGCAAGATACAAAGGTGTATGGCAAGCGAGGTCAACACCGTCCGCAAATATAAGAGAGCAAAGTTATGCCTTATCTTACCGAAAAGTGTCTCCAAAAGAAACATATAAGCCTATCTACTGAGCGTTAGATTCAAAGCGATAGTGATATTAGGCTTATCTAATGCAGATTACCTTTAATTGCTCACTTAAAATATGTAATTGTTCCCTTAAAATACGAAAAGGGTGGTGCAAAATCACGGTGACTTAACAGGCTATAAGCTATTATGATAACAAGCAAAAACGTGGTCAAAACGGCTGGGTCTTGGTATCATAGCGGCTAACAGGTGTCATAATAACGTGCATAACAGATATCATGACCTGGCAATTTAGCAAATTTAATTTTTGCTTTATTATTTGCGTGCTCCATTGATGCTTTTTTCCTAAATTTTTATTCACTCTCAGCGTTACAGGCAAACATTATGATCGATCCGAAACTCTTACGCGGCGACTTACACGATTTACAACAGCAATTGGCCACCCGTGGTTATGCACTGGATATGGACTTTTGGCAAACCATCGAAAATGAGCGTAAATCGTTACAAGTCCAGACCGAAGAGTTGCAGTCGCGTCGTAACACAGGAGCCAAGCAAGTGGGCGCACTCAAAAAATCAGGTGAAGATGCCAGTGAGTTATTGGCTGAAATGCAGAGTGTCAGCGGTGAGATTAAAGCCGCCGAAGATGATTTACGCAGCTTGCAAGAGCGTATTACCCAAGCGGCAGTACAAATCCCAAATATTCCCGCAGCCGATGTGCCTGTTGGAGAGTCAGAAGACGACAATGTAGAAATACGCCAGTGGGGCACACCCCGCGCGTTTGATTTTGAGATTCAAGACCATACTCATATTGGTGAGACTTTGGGTATGCTGGATTTTGAAGTGGCCGTCAAGATTACAGGCAGCCGTTTTAACGTCCTTAAAGGACAACTAGCACAAATGCATCGCGCACTGATTCAGTTTATGCTCAATACTCACACCATGAAATATGGCTACACCGAAACGTATGTGCCTTATATTGTTAATTCAGACAGTTTGAAAGGGACGGGTCAGTTGCCTAAGTTTGAAGATGATTTATTCAAATTGAAGAATCATACTAACAATGATGATATGGACTTTTATTTGATTCCTACCGCTGAAGTGCCCATGACCAACTTGGTACGTGGTGAGCGCTTAGACATCAGTGAGCTACCATTAAAGTTCACCGCACACACACCATGTTTCCGTAGTGAAGCGGGTTCTCATGGTCGCGATACCCGTGGTCTGATTCGTCAGCATCAGTTTGAAAAAGTCGAAATGGTTAATATTGCCACAGCTGAGCAATCTGATGCGTTATTAGAAGCGATGACTGGACAAGCAGAAGACATTTTACAGCAACTCAATTTGCCCTATCGAGTGGTACAGCTATGTACGGGTGATATGGGCTTTGCCGCGCAAAAAACTTATGATATTGAAGTGTGGTTGCCTAGCCAAGATACTTATCGTGAAATCTCTAGCTGCTCAAACTGCGGTGATTTTCAGGCACGTCGTATGGGTACGCGCGTCAAGGATGGCAAGCAAACCGCTCTTGCCCATACTTTGAACGGTTCAGGTTTGGCAGTCGGACGTACCTTGCTTGCCGTAATGGAAAACAACCAAAATGCAGACGGTAGTATTACCATTCCAGAAGTATTGCGTCCGTTTATGGGCGGTGCAGAAACCATTTCGGTTTAAACAGTTCTAGCTTAATAGCAGTCTCAGCTCAAACCGCTGCATTGATTTCATGGTTTGTAGCCGACTATTTTTGACACTACGGCCGACTATGGTTGATAGTTTATTATTATTGATAGTTTAACAAAACTGATATGAATTATTGCTAAATACGAACAGTGTTATCAGGCCATTTCTTAGCTTGGCTTATGCCAAATATGTTAAGATTACGCTTTAATTTTACAGCCTATTATTTGAGGGCGCATTTCGCGTCCTTATTTGCTTATCCTTGAGTAAACTCTCCTCTTATCCTCCATATCTCTCATTCGAATATTAGGACACTCTATGCCAGCTCCAATTAGCGAACGTAAATTAGCCAATGCCATCCGTGTACTGTCGTTTGATGCGGTACAAAAAGCCAATTCTGGTCACCCTGGCGCGCCGATGGGCATGGCCGATATTGCTGAAGTGCTGTGGCGCAAGTTTTTAAAGCACAATCCTACTGATCCCAATTGGCATAACCGTGACCGCTTTGTATTGTCAAACGGTCATGGTTCAATGCTTATTTACTCATTACTGCATTTATCAGGTTATGACATCAGCGTTGATGACCTAAAAGGCTTTCGCCAATTACATTCAAAAACGCCTGGTCATCCTGAGCTGGGTTATACGCCAGGTATTGAAACCACTACCGGTCCATTAGGCCAAGGTATTGCCAATGCGGTTGGTTTTGCTATTGCAGAAAAAACACTAGCCGCGCAGTTTAATCGTGATGGTCACAATATCGTTGACCATCATACCTATGCGTTCTTAGGTGATGGTTGCTTGATGGAAGGTATCAGCCATGAAGTTTGCTCACTGGCTGGCACGTTAAGCCTTGGCAAACTGGTATTCTTCTACGATGACAATGGCATCTCAATCGATGGTGATGTTGAAGGCTGGTTCACTGATGATACGCAAGCCCGCTTTGAAGCTTACGGCTGGCAAGTAATTAAAGTAGACGGTCATGATACGGATGCTATTACTGACGCGACAGCAGCAGCGCTCAAAGAGAGCAATAAGCCAAGCCTAATTATTTGTAAAACCACTATTGGCGCGGGTAGCCCGAATAAGCAAGGCTTGGCTTCTAGCCATGGTGCGCCATTGGGTGACGACGAAATTGCTTTGACCCGTGATGCCTTATCATGGAAACATGCGCCGTTTGAATTGGATGAAGAAATCTATCAAGCGTGGGATGGCAAGCCAAAGGGCGATGTATTACAGAAGAACTGGGACGCAGATTTTGAAAACTATAAAAAAGCCTATCCAGAGCTAGCCGCTGAATTATTACGTCGTCTAAATGGTGATCTGCCAGCTGACTTTGACAAGCAAGCGCAAGACTACATTCAGCAGACCCAAGAGCAAGGTGGCGATGTTGCCAGCCGTAAAGCCAGCCAAAACGCCATTAATACTTTACAGCCATTATTGCCAGAGTTGATGGGCGGTTCAGCGGATTTAGCGGGTTCTAACTTAACGCTATTTAAAGATGCCAAAGGTATTCAAGAAGATGCTGCGGGCAACTACATCTATTATGGCGTACGAGAGTTTGGTATGACCGCGATTGCTAATGGTATCGCGTTACATGGCGGCTTTATTCCTTACGTGGCAACGTTCTTGATATTTATGGAATACGCTCGTAATGCGGTACGTATGGGCGCACTCATGAAGCAGCGTATCATCCACGTTTATACGCATGACTCGATTGGTCTTGGGGAAGATGGTCCCACCCATCAGCCCGTTGAGCAATTAACCAGCTTACGTACTACGCCGAATCTACGTACATGGCGTCCATGTGATGCAACTGAATCTGCTACTGCTTGGGTTGAAGCGATTAAGTCAGAAAACAATCCATCAGCACTAATCTTTAGCCGTCAAAGCTTGCCACATCAAGCACGTGATGCGGAGCAAGTTGCTAATATCACTAAAGGTGGTTATGTTCTGACGAAAGAACAAGGCGAGCTACAAGCGATTATCATCGCCACTGGTTCAGAAGTTGGCCTTGCTATGGAAGCGTACGAAACGTTGAGCGCAAATGGCGTTGGTGTCCGTGTGGTGTCTATGCCATGTGCTGAAATCTTTAGTGAGCAAGATGCCAGTTATCGCGCATCGGTATTGCCAGCCAATATCCGTGCGCGTGTAGCGGTAGAAGCAGCGCACGTGGACTACTGGTATAAGTTCGTCGGTCTTGATGGCAAAGTTATCGGCATGACCACTTACGGTGAGTCAGCGCCTGCTAGCGACTTGTATAAAGAGTTTGGTATCACTACCGAAGCAGTGGTTGATGCGGTAAATAGTTTGGTGTAATTAAGACTTAGTTTTTAAGTTTATAAAAGCGTTGTTAGAGTAATCTGGCAACGCTTTTTTTATAGCTTAAATTTTGGTTTTGGAGCAGATCTTGCTTTTCGCTATTATTTGTAATATCACCAGAAGAATAACCACTGTAATTAGGGATAGTGGCAACATCGCATTATTGCTACAATTGAGTTTGGTTTGTTTCTCACACAATTATAAACACGTTAGTTATTACAGATGATTATAAAGCTTATAGGGTAGTCTTAAATGAATGAAATAGATAAAAATTCAAATGAAGAGACCTTCAAAAAAAACGTTAAGTGGTGGGTTAAGTTTCTTATCTTGTTCACTTTTCCAGCTTGGCTTCCATTTATTATGATGTATGCTGGGTGTAATCTTTCAAGTGGAATCTCATCTGATACAACAAATTTTGTTCTATTTTCAGGAATGGGCTTTGCATTGTATAGCTACTATCAAATATTTTACGATGAAAAAATAAAAAGGATGGGTTCTATTGTAGGCGTGATTATCTTAATGATTGTTTATACTTTGGCAGCTATAGTTGTTGGTTTTATTGCAGGTTGGGGAGGGGCTCTAGCAGCAGGTTGTCATTGATGTGTGTAACTAGAATGTGGCGAGCATAGAATGAATATACTTTGAGACAATCATATAAAGCAAGCAATGTTTTGCTTCTGCCGAGGGACGCATGAACCTTTAAAGACAACCGACTCATGCCTCGTATATTTCCCCACTTTTAAAGCATTCATATCTAGAAGCTAATTTTTTTGTCTTTTATTTTTCTACGACTATTAAAGTAAATTGGGCAGTTCATAAGCTAATAAAGCATCGCTTCGTTAATTCCTCTTTCATAGTTAAACCACGTTTTCATGCGACAGTTTTTCAAGTGTTATCGGTGGGCTGGGAATACTCTATTCTTCATAAATACGTTAATAATGAATATATTTTCAACCAAACTTAGTACATAACTAAGAAAAAAGGATGTTCTATCACTATGGATGCCAATTTATTAAGTATCTTCATCACTGTTGCTTTAGCACATTTTCTTGCGTTATTAAGTCCAGGTCCTGATTTTGTATTGATCGTAAAGAGTGCGATTAAGAACGACAGTAAAGACGCGATAGGGGTTGCGCTCGGCATCACCTTTGCTAATGCAGTGTACATTGGTCTATGTTTAATTGGTGTTGGCTCAATTTTAGCCGCCTCTGCACCTATTATGATTACGCTAAAAATCATTGGTGGGTTATTTTTAATGTACCTTGGGATACAGGCATTACGCGCACGAAAAGACGCGTATGACCAATTTCAGGTAGCCCAATCAACCCATTCAAATATACCTAAGACCACTTTTTTAAAAGAATTTACTGCAGGATTTTTGTCTGGAATATTTAATCCTAAAAATCTACTCTTTTATCTCAGTTTATTCACTGTAGTATTGACACCAGAAATAAGTTTTGTGTTCAAATTGGGCTTAGGTATTTGGATGACTGTCGTGGTATTTGTGTGGGACACTGCTGTCATATTTTTATTGTCGACTCGCAAAGTACGCGCCAAATTTACCCAAGTCGCTTATTACATTGATAAAGCCACAGGGGCATTGCTGGGTGTCATTGGCTTAACTATTGTTAGAACTGCAATTGTAGATCGGTAGCTTTAACCAAAATTGCTTAGTATATTGATATTGAACGTTATTTATTTTTTCACAACCACTTTCAAGAAAAACAACCATGTCCTTAAAATTCAGCTTTAAAGGCTTCCTAGGCGAAACCGTCATCAACGTCGCCATGTGGCTAAAGCTTGAAAAAGACGTCTATCATCGCCTAAACAATATTACCTTGCCATTAGCCAATGGCGGCAGTACCCAAATCGACCATATCATCGTCTCTGTATACGGCATATTCGTCATCGAAACCAAAAACTATAAAGGCTGGATATATGGTAGCGAAAAGCAAAGACAGTGGACGCAAGCTTTCCCAAATGGGCGCAAATACAAATTTCAGAACCCATTGCACCAAAATTACCTGCACATCAAGACGCTCGCAGATTTATTAGGACTGGAGCCCCACTACTTTCATTCGATGATTGCTTTCATCGGTGAGTGTGAGCTAAAAACTCGTGATGAGTTGCCCGAGCATGTCTTAAAAGGTGGGTTAGTATCTTATATTAAGACAAAACAGGATAAGATATTAACCCAAGACGAGGTTAAATCCATCGTTGAGCAGATTGAAAGCAATAAATTTAGCAAATCTTGGCGCACCAATAGAGAGCATAAAGCCTATCTAAAAGACAAGCATAGCCAGTCAAATAAGCAGCCTAGCAGTAACTCTAATGATAAACCAGTTGCTAAAACTACTAATAAGCCTACACCAGAGCCGATAGCAAAAGAAACCGCTAAACGAGCCACGCTGAAAAGTAGAGAAGTGCTGCGATGGTCTGGTCAAACTGAAATTGAATCCAGCAAGTTACCAACTGATAGTCTGAGTACTCAGCAGACAAGTATACCGCATGATATTGCTGATAAGCTGTTTCTTACGCCGTTTGAGATTATAGAGTCTGAGCCACAAGTGGATGAACCTGCGATACTTGAGGTGACAGACCATGCAGCTACTTTGATTCAAACGCCAACCTGTCCAAAATGTAATGGTGAAATGATCAAACGTGTCGCCAAAAAAGGGGCGAGGCAAGGGCAGACCTTTTTTGGTTGTAGCCAATTTCCTAAGTGTCGCGGCGTGGTGAATATTACCTAAGAAAGGTTTGCGATTTGGAATTTATATCAATTTAGGTGGGCGGTCGTTGCAATCAACCAATCTGCTACTGCTCTAACACGTGCCGAGCGTCTAACGTCTGGGTGCATAACTAAGTACATGGGATAAGATTGAGTTAAGGAAACCGTTGTATCAGAGAGTGCATCCTCGTTCTTTAAAGATAGATTCGGAAGATCAAGTGTCAACGATTTATTTAGTTCTTCATCCGTCATACTTACTCTAGTCACAGGATTGACTGGTAAAAGCTTTGGATGCTGGCTAGCTAAAAAGTAGGGTAATAGAGCGATACCTAGTTTTTGACAAACAGCATGACACGCCACATATAAATCATTGGTACTAAAAGAAATAGTGTATGAGTGATGCTTAATCAGGGTTTGAGACCACGCTAAAACTCTAGCGCTGGCTTGAAACTCAATCAATTGCCATTGTTCAGGCTTGTTATGCTCAACATAATCACAATGAGCAAAAAATCCATATCTAACCTCTCCTAACATGCGAATGATTAAATCTTGTTGCGTTGGGCGATGCAGTCTTAGCGCAATATCAGCTTCCCTTTGGTGCAGATTACTCATTCCAACCTCACCGCATATTTCTAACAATATATCTGGAAACTGCTGGCGAAAGCCAATCAGGCTGGGCATGAGTACTTCATTAGCCCATACAGGTGGTGCTGATACGACTACTTTACCTTGCATAGCATTTTGATCAATTGCCATTCGCTCAAATACTGTTATTTCTTTTTGGACTTCAGTGGCTTGTGTATAAAGCAACTCGCCTTCTTGGGTCAGTATATAGCGTTTTCCCATGCGATCAAAAAGCTTAACTTTCAATGTCTGCTCAAGATGTTCAATTCGTCGTGCGACTGTACTGTGTTGTACTCCGATCTTTTCGGCACAGGCTGTTAAAGTCTGTTTTTCTACTAAACAAATAAAATAAGCTAAATCATCCCAGTACATTTTAAAGTCGTCTTTTTAATACAAACAGTAAGCTTAACAAATTCTCTTGGGTATTTTTGCACAGTGACTGTTTAATTATCAGATATTTATTTGAGTGTCGATCTATTAGACTAATTTTAACTGGTTAGCTAAGCGACTCATCCACTATACAAATTATTGAGGACTGTAATGAAATTACCATCCAACTCCCAAACTCTTGATCAATTCCTAGAGCATATTTTTAAAGCCGAATATGAACAAGCTTTTCAACGATGTAATGCTAACGTTGAGTTTATTATTTTTCGAACCGATATAGACAGAAATTTTCCTATTCATGGTACTCACACTGGCAAATTAGCAGGCATTGAACTATTCAAAAGCCTTGCAGAATTATTTGAATTTGGCGATTTTAAAGTAGAGGATTCAGTCGTTGATGACAGTTATGTTATAAAGTTCGGCAGTCTGGCGCATACGGTTAAGCAAACAGGTAACGTGTTTCATAGTCTTTGGGCTATGATTGTACGTTTTGATGCAGCAGGTAAGATTTGTCTGTACCGTATGCATGAGGACACCGCCGCTTTAGAAGCCGCGATGCAATAGCCTAAACATAAAATTACTCTAAACCGCACATACTTCCGAGCGCACCATAAAGCGTTTGCCTTCTGGTATTTCCAGCGAAAAACTTGCACCGCGACCGTTGACCACATCAATCGTTAAATCGGTATGCTGCCATAATTTATATTGCGGTTTACCCATATAAAACGGACATCCAGCAAGTTCACCGATGAGCACATCTTGACCGCCCACTTTAAACTCGCCTAGTGGATAACACATCGGTGAGCTGCCATCACAGCAGCCGCCTGATAGATGAAACATCAACTCGCCGTGCTTGGATTTTAATAGTTCAATCAGTTCTTTACAGGATTCCGTAGCAGTAATTTTCATGTCAAACTCCTTATCATTAGAACGCTCATTTTATTAAAGATAAGTGTTCCAAATAAAAAATAAAAGGTCGTATCACATCCATTCACATCACTGATAGCATGCGGTTGAAAATGATACGACCCATTATTAATGATTACGCGTGTTAATTATCAAACTATCCTGTAGCTACATAGCATAGTCGATTACAATACGACCTTCGATTTTTCCTTGACGCATACGCTCAAAAATATCATTGATATTCTCTAGCGGTTCAGCGCTAACCGTTGCTTTCACTTTGCCTGCTGCCGCCATATTTAATGACTCTTGCAAGTCAAGACGCGTACCAACAATCGAGCCACGAATAGTAATACCGTTCAGAACCGTATCAAAAATTGATACAGGAAAATCCCCTATTGGTAGACCATTAAAGACCACAGTACCACCACGTCTAACCATGCTTAGCGCTTGCTCGAATGCTTTAGAAGATACCGCTGTCACCAGCACACCATGAGCACCACCAATCTCTTTTTTCAGATACTTACCAGGATCGGTGTTTTTAGCATTAACAGTGACAGTAGCGCCTAACTTTTTAGCAAATTCAAGCTTCTCATCATCAATATCTACAGCGGCAACGTTTAGTCCCATAGCAATCGCGTACTGTACGGCCATATGACCCAATCCGCCGATACCAGAGATAACAACCCAGTCACCCGGACGGGCTTCGGTCATTTTCAGGCCCTTATATACAGTAACACCTGCACACAGAACGGGAGCAATTTCAATGGAGTCAACATTATCAGGGATAATGCCGACATAGTTAGCATCGGCTAGAACATATTCTGCAAAACTGCCGTTAACCGAATAGCCAGAGTTTTTTTGACGCTCACATAAGGTCTCCCAACCACCTAAACAATGGGTACAGTGACCACAGGCAGAGTACAGCCAAGGAACCCCAACACGGTCGCCTTCTTTGACGTGGGTGACGCCTTCACCAACTGCCGTTATCAGCCCTACGCCTTCGTGTCCAGGAATGAACGGTGGGCTGGGTTTTACCGGCCAGTCCCCTTCGATAGCATGTAAGTCGGTATGACAAACACCTGATGCTTGCATCTTGACGACAATCTCGCCAGCACCTGGCGTCGGGATATCAACCTCTTCAATTTGCAGAGGTTGACCAAATTCATGCAATACAGCGGCTTTCATTTTCTTACTCATGATAATAATTCCCAGTCGTTTATAGTCGATTCTAATGTGAAAAAAGTATCTACTCTATGACTCCACAATGTTGTAAATGAAGCGCCTTTACTTTGACCTAGAAGAACCCCATCGCTTTAGGACTATAAGAGACCAACATGTTTTTGGTTTGTTGGTAATGATCAAGCATCATCAAATGGTTTTCGCGGCCAATACCAGACTGCTTATAACCGCCAAACGCTGAATGTGCAGGATAGAGGTGATAGCAATTCGTCCAAACGCGACCCGCTTTAATACCACGACCGAAACGATAAGCGCGAGTGCCGTTACGTGTCCATACCCCAGCACCGAGACCATACAAGGTGTCGTTAGCGATAGTCATAGCCTCTTCATCGTCTTTGAAGGTAGTGACGGCAAGTACAGGACCAAAGATTTCTTCTTGGAACACACGCATATCATTCGTGCCTTCAAAGATGGTTGGCTGGACATAATAACCGTTCGCCATGTCGCCATCATGTTTGGCCAGTTCACCACCGACTAAGACTTTGGCGCCTTCTTTTTTACCGATATCAAGATAAGATAGGATTTTTTCTAGCTGATCAGAGCTGGCTTGTGCGCCGATCATGGTATCGGTATCGAGTGGGTTGCCCATTTTGATGGCTTTAACGCGGGCGATACAGCGTTTCATAAATTCATCATAGATGCTTTCGTGAACGAGAGCGCGTGACGGACAAGTACAGACCTCACCTTGGTTCAGCGCAAACATGACCAAGCCTTCAACGGCTTTATCTAAGAAATCATCGTCTTCATCCATCACATCGGCGAAGAAGATGTTTGGACTCTTACCACCCAGCTCTAAAGTTACCGGAATGATATTTTCACTGGCGTATTGCATGATAAGACGACCAGTTGTGGTCTCACCCGTAAAGGAAACCTTATCAATGCGCGGGTTAGAGGCGAGAGGTTTACCTGCTTCAACACCGAAGCCGTTAACGACGTTCAGTACGCCTTTAGGTAAAATGTCCGCTGCGCCTATCAGGTCAAGCATGTACAAAACCGAAGCGGGGGTTTGCTCGGCAGGCTTGAGGATGACACAGTTACCTGCTGCAAGGGCAGGGGCAATTTTCCAAATTGCCATTAGAATAGGGAAGTTCCAAGGAATGATTTGACCGACGACGCCCAGTGGCTCATGAAAATGATAGGCGACAGTGTCTTCATCAATTTGGCTGATACCGCCTTCTTGTGCGCGAATCACCCCAGCGAAGTAACGCAAATGGTCGATTGCTATTGGAATATCAGCGGCGAGGGTTTCGCGCACGGGTTTACCGTTCTCATAGCACTCGGCGATAGCGATATTTTCAAGGTTGGCTTCGATACCATCGGCAAGCTTGAGCAACATCTTGGAGCGTTCAGTGACACTGGTTTTGCCCCAAGCCTCTTTGGCAGCATGAGCGGCGTCTAAAGCTATTTCAATATCAGCGGCTTTTGAGCGTGCAATCTGACATATGGTTTTACCATTGATAGGACTTGGATTGTCAAAGTATTCACCATCAACGGGCGCGATCCACTCACCATTGATAAAGTTATCGTATTTTTCGCGGAATTGTACAGGACTGTTTTCAGTATTAGGGTAGGCGTATAGCATTTATAACTCCTTGTTGTGTTGTTTTAATAGGCAATATCGACATGCAAGCTATATTATAAATAGCAATTTAATAACCCTATATAATAGGGCTGCTCACACGTTGATTACCTGATCTTCCTGATCTTTTTAATCAATGTTACCAATCTAGCATACTGAGCTTTGAGCCAGAATTATACTTACTTTTAATAATATCATTTTCGCATATATATAAATTTTAGTTATGTAATAGTGTATGGTTAAAATGGTTCGTAAAACTGATGGAGCTGTTATAATTGTGGTCAGATATTTTAGGCTGCCACGGTTTTAGCTGATGCTAATAGCAGCTTCTAGATATTGTCCACAACAGCTTTCTTTCTCTTCTCTTATTAATTGGTTTTGATCTATGCGTCAATCTTCTGCTCTTGATATCTTAAAAACAGGTCAAAACGTCTTTTTGACGGGCTCGGCAGGGTCAGGTAAGACTTATACTCTCAATCAATATATCAATTATTTGCGTGCTCGCCGAGTTCCGGTGGCAGTGACGGCAAGTACCGGTATCGCGGCTACCCACATGAATGGCACTACGATTCATAGCTGGTCAGGAATTGGCATTAAAGATGAGCTAAGTGAGCGCGATTTAACCAATTTATCTCGTAAGCAGTTTTTAGCAGATAGGCTTAAAGATACCGCTGTGCTTATTATTGATGAGATATCTATGCTGCATGCCAAGCAGCTGAACTTGGTCAGCCAAGTGCTCAAGCATGTCCGTAAGAACGACTCAGCATTTGGCGGTATTCAAGTGGTAGTAGCAGGAGATTTTTTTCAGTTGCCGCCCATTGGCAGTCGCGGTGAGAGTAATCGTGAAAAATTCGCCTTTATGTCCGAAGCGTGGCTGGAGGCCAAGTTTCATATTTGCTACTTGAGTGAGCAGCATCGGCAGGTCAGTGAAGAGGCGAATGGTGGTCTTGATTTGGACGATATCTTAAATCAAATCCGTCGTCAGCATGTGACTTTTGAGGCGATAGCAGCTTTAGAATCCACTTACGATCAAGACGTGGATATCAACCGTACCCGTCTATATACCCATAATCTCAATGTTAATAAAATCAATGACAAAGAGCTTGCAGCGTTATCTGGTGAAATGAAGCGATTTGACGCGACGGCCACTGGCGATACTAAGCTAGTAGATACGCTAAAAAAGACCGTGCGTACCCAAGATGAGCTTATCTTAAAAGTCGGCGCGAAAGTCATGTTTATAAAAAATAATACGGAGCTTGGTGTTTCTAACGGCACGATGGGCGAGCTGATTGGCTTTGCGGCGGTAAAGGTAGATGATAGCAGTAAAGATAAAAATGACGCTTTGATTGATGAAGATAGTGCCGAGCCAAGCGCTGATGGCAAGGCTGACGCTGGCGATAATACTGATGTTAAAGCAAAAGAAAAGCCAAAAACTAAAACCAAAAAGCCAGCAGCACAAAAAATGCCAGTGGTCAGGCTAAATTCAGGGCGTGAAGTGGTCGCTGAGCCTGAAGAATGGATGATTGAAGATGAAAGTGGCGAGGTACTGGCAAGCTACCTACAAGTACCGTTATGTTTGGCTTGGGCGATTACCATTCATAAGTCGCAAGGGATGACTCTTGATGCCGCTGAAATTGATTTGTCTCGTACTTTTGAGCTTGGCCAAGGCTATGTGGCATTATCACGGCTTAAATCTTTGGCAGGTCTGCAGCTGCTAGGCATGAACGATATGAGCTTACAGCTTGACCCACTAGCCCGCGGGGCGGACAAACGGTTCCTAGAGCTCTCTGATGAAGCCGATGCGAACTATGCAATGCTTGATGAAAAAAGTATGCAACAAACGCACGAAAAATTTATTCTAAAAACGGGTGGTACGCTCAGTCAATCAGTGATTGATGCCTATACCAATTTACAAAAAAAGCGCCGAGAACAACAGCAAGCGCAGCAAGACAAAAAGCAAAAATTAGGCAATCAAGTCACCGATAAGTCGGCCAGCACTTTACTTGCTACACGGCTACTGTTGGAAGAAAGTCTTAGCATTGCTGATATTGCACAATCGCGTGGGCTTGCACAATCGACTATTATGCGCCATATTAATGATCTAAAACGCGAAGATCCAAGCCTTGCTTGTGGTCATCTGCGCCCTGATGATGCGGTAATGACCGCGGTTGGTAATGCTTATGTGGCTATCAAAGTAGCTAACAATCCTAACGATTTTCACGATGATGGTAATATCAAGCTAAGACCCGTTTTTGAGCATCTCAAGCAGACCATTGACTATAATACTATTCGCTTGGCATTGATTTTTATTACACCCTAATTTTCTATACTAATTATTTTATAATAGTTTCTCATTACAGCCCTTTATAAACAGACATCTATGATTGAAGTCCGGAAGGCGTACATAGCATAAGTACGCCTGACCTCATGCGGTCATTGTCTCTATGACGCTCAAATATCCTAATTCCTACACTGTTCCTACATTTATAGCGACCCTCTTTTATGCCTGACTTTTCTAGCGCTACCTACCGTCTGACGTCTGATCCTGCGGTAGTAACCGCGTTCCATGTGACCAGCGAGCACACACAGCCGTTGAGAGTGGCTATTAATGGCTTTGGGCGTATCGGTCGTAATGTATTGCGCGCGCTTCTGGAGCGCTTTGAGGTACTTGGGCGTGCCATTCATGTGGTTGCTATTAATGATTTGGCACCAGCTGATATTTTATTGCATTTATTAAAATTTGACAGTACTCACGGACGTTTGAGTCGATTAGGGGTCAATGCGGAGTTGGTTGTTGATACCGTCAATGATTATAGCGAGACTGAGCTTTGCTTGACCAAGAATAAGCATACTTACTGTATACGTATGCTCTCAGAGGCAGACCCACAAAAGCTCCCGTGGCAAACGCTCGGCATCGATGTGGTGCTAGAATGTACTGGTTATTTTCGCTCTTACGACCAAGCTCATTTACATGTCGAAGCCGGCGCCCAGCAAGTCATCATCGGTGCTGCGCCCTTTGATGACGTTGATGCTTGTATTGTTATGGGCGTTAATGCCAACGAGCTAACCAATGAGCTGCCGATTATCTCCAGCGTCTCCTGTACTACGCAGGCGCTGGTGCCATTGATTGATACCCTTGATAAGGCCTTTGGGGTGGAGTCTGCGATGATGACGGAAATCCATGCGGTTACTGCGGATCAAACCGTGCTTGACCAAGCGCACCGTGATCCAAGACGGGCGCGTGCCTCGGGATATAATGTCATTCCTACCACCTCGAGCAGTATCGCGGCTACTGAACGTGTGCTACCCAAGATGGTCGGAAAAATTAATGGTCATTCTATTCGGGTGCCGACTATTAACGTTGCTGCTATTGATGTGACCTTTTTATTTAGTACGCCAGATGTTAGTGTAGAGGCAATGAGAAAGGTGCTACAAGCTGCCAGCGAAGGACACTTAGTCAACATCATGGCTTATACCGATGAGCCCTTGGTCTCAAGCGACTTTATCCATCAGACTGAGTCGCTTATCATTGACGGTCAGCAGCTGATGCAAGTGGGCAATCAATATAAGGTCTTTGCATGGTATGATAACGAATGGGGTTATGCCAATCGGCTGCTAGATATGTGTCTGCATCTCGCTTCTAGTAAGCGACAGGCCAGCAAACAGCGGTTAGCGACAAAATAATTTAGTTTTTTTCAATTAGCCCTTGCATTCTTATTTCAGATCGCTATAATGATGCACAAATGGAGACGTGGCAGAGTGGTTGAATGCACCGGTCTTGAAAACCGACAAGGGTTCGTAGCCCTTCGAGAGTTCGAATCTCTCCGTCTCCTCCAAATTTAAGTATAATAAAAAATCCCCAGTCAGCTAATGATTGGGGATTTTTTTATGGCTTTATTTTCTATCAAAGACTAAATACGGATATTCCCCTTCATTTAGCCAACGTATCTGCAAACTCAATCTTTTGACCATCGGTTAGCATCAGTGAGCCCTCATTGATTTCAATCATCACGTCTTGAGCGTTTCTAATTGCGCGCATGACGTTGATGTCTTCAATACTAGTCTCTATCACTATTTTACCCGACTGTTCAGGCATAATAGGCGGAGCAAACTGCGTGAGAGGTACATTAAAGCTTTTGCCTTGAGTTAGCTTCGCATCTTTCATCAGTAGCGACCCCTTAAAACTCTTGATGGGGACAGAACCGTGATTGGATAGCATAAACTGTAGCTTCACTTGGTTTAGGCTGTCACCGCCGCTGGTTTTGACCGGCAGTAGAGCGATAGGGTAAGTCTGGGCAGTAACCACACTGGTTTGCCGACTGGCAACGACAGGGCTTTTTTTACCCGTGGGATTATTAGGGTGTAGGCGTTCATATTCACGCTGCTGAACTAACGCTTGCTTAATAGTCGTCCGCGGCATTGCTCCTGATTCGCAAGCATCACTGAGCTTCATTCGCAGCATATAGCGACTCAGTAACTGTCTATCATTTTTGGGCAATTGCTCAAAAGTGTCCCCCAGCTCTTTTTGCCATTGATTAGAGTCAGTGGGAATAGTTTGCTCACTGGGATCAGTTTGCGGCATTGAGCAGCCAGTGATAACCGGCACTGTGCCAAGCGCTAGCAGCAAGCAGCAGTAATAAAACGTTGCCTGTGCGCTGAGACGGGCTGCCTGTGACTGAATGGAATGATATCGCACGTTGACGTATGAGCGCATAACTATCCCTAGCTACCATACCTACACGCTTTTTTAAGAAAGCTATCATTATCTCTCTCCTTATAAACTCTCACGGTCAGTCTTTTACTATAAGTTCTTATGTCTAGGGCATGTTTGATATCTGACCCTGACTCAAACATAGACGGTTTATAGATGCTCAATACGCACAGTTGTGAATTCTCGAAACGGCTAGATCAAAGTTTTTTTGCTTGCATTTGGCAAGGTTACAGACAAGCCTGATAGACGCTGCGGCTAGGCTGATAAGCAGAGCATTAACTTTAATATACCGTATTTCTGGGACTAGTGCGCTTACTCATTGCTAAATATTGTGTTAAATTTTGCAAGACATGAGCTAAAAATTTATAAGGTGTGACTGAACAAAGGGGAGGGTTTAGAAGTGAGGTCAGTTCAAAGAAAATATTAGTATTCAAAAATAAAGTAATCATCAGAATAAAATAGTAAGCGGCAAGCAAATGAATGGAAGAGGGCAAATATGTCAGGGTTAAGTACTAGTAAGTAAGCTTAACCCTCACGTATTTTTTTATCAGTGTTTCTTTTATAAATAATGTCTTATATCGGTGATGTTGCTATTGTTAATGACAAGGAAAAAAGAAGGTTCAGCGCTACTCGTTATTTTGCAACTCAGATAATGGATGAGTAATACTATTATTATGCGTGACCACAATAGCCTCATCAATAATATGCTGACTGACGCCGCGCTTACGTAGCGTCTCAATGAACACCTCATCATGCGCTAATGTATAGTCTTGATGATCACGGTCAAGACCTTGGCGAACATATAAACGAATCAGCCCTTGAATACGTTTAAAGCCAAGCTCTGATGAGGTCGCCTCTAACAGCTCAATCATCTCTTCAGAGAGGCGAATACTAATCGGACGCATGATTTTTTGCGGATGATCAGAAAATTTATTTTTTATGCGTACAGGTATCATAATAAACCATTACTGTTAGTGAGTAGGAATAAAGAACTTGAACGAGAACGAGAGACGGTACTTAAAGCAATAGACAGCTTTTAAATAAATAGCCCTTAAGCCATTCGCTAACAGCGCCGCTACCGTCTGAAAGTATTTACGATAGAGGCTATTAACCAAAAGTTATCAATAATACTTACCATACAACAAAACCGCTCAAAAGAAAACTATAGCAATGCTAAAACAACGTCCATAAAAAAGCCTTCATCGGATAATGATGAAGGCTTTCCATAATATGGCTCCTCAACCTGGGCTCGAACCAGGGACACACGGATTAACAGTCCGTTGCTCTACCAACTGAGCTATTGAGGAATAAGCTGTCATAACGAAAAACTTGCTAGACGTAAATGCTCAGCCTGTTCGCGTTATGTGGTGCACATTCTAGCCAAGGTTTTGATATCTGTCAACCCTAGCGCAATAGATAGTTCTACTTATTTCTATAAATGTGAAAATTAAGGTCAATAATTCATGATAAAAAGCAAAAATAGCTTTTTAATCGAGTAGCATTAGAGCTATTCAAGGTCTTAAAAATAGCAGCCATAAAAAAACCCCCATCAAAGTGATGAGGGTCTTGGCATATGCCATAATCGAATCAAAGGTGACTCAAAAAATTTACTAACGACTACTAAAATTTGGCTCCTCAACCTGGGCTCGAACCAGGGACACACGGATTAACAGTCCGTTGCTCTACCAACTGAGCTATTGAGGAATGAGCTGTAAGGGTTCATTATCTTACAGTTAGCTTAACGCAGACTCTTTCAAGTTCGTGCTAAGTGGGGCGTATTCTAGCAAAGATACAAAATACGTCAAGCGTTTTTTTTGCTTTATACGAAAAATATAAGATTTAGCGCTTAAACACTGAGTTTTATACGCTAAATCCGATGAACAATAAGTTTAATAATGAAAAAAAAGACGCCCTCTATCAGGACGTCTGTTCTTGGTATTAAAACCACCTTCAAAAATTATCTTTCAAACTGGCTAATGGGTAACGCTTATTCAGCGACGTCTAAGTCCGCAACGGCTTTTTTGATACGTGATAGCGCATCTTTGAGAGTCGCTTCATCAGTAGCGTAGGAGATACGCATATAGCCACCAAGACCAAACGCATCGCCAGGTACGACCGCAACGCCAACTTTCTCTAGTAACCATTCTGAAAATTCAGTACAAGATGACAGACCAGCGGCCTTAATCAAGGGCACGACATTAGGATAGACATAGAAAGCGCCATCTGGACGTAAGCAAGTGATGCCTTTAATGGCATTTAAGCCGTCAACCACTAAGTCACAACGTTTCTCAAAAGCTTCAACCATCGGGGTAAGCACGCTTTGATCACCACTGATAGCCGCTTCGGCAGCCACTTGGCTGATTGATGTTGGGCATGAGGTAGACTGCGATTGTACTTTTTTCATCGCGCCAATCAATTTGGCAGGGCCGCCTGCATAGCCGATACGCCAGCCCGTCATCGCATAAGCTTTTGATACGCCGTTGAGGATAATGGCACGTTCTTTTAGCTCAGGTGCCGCGTTCAAGATGTTGTAGAACTTATCTCCAGTCCAGCGAATATGCTCGTACATATCATCTGAGACGACATAGACTTGTGGGTGCTTTTTGAGTACTTCAGCCAAAGCTTTTAGCTCGTCCAAGGTATAAATCATACCTGTTGGGTTAGAAGGGCTGTTCAGTACTAACATTTTGGTTTTGTCAGTGATGGCGTCTTCTAACTGTTCTGGTGTGATTTTGAAATTTTGCTCAGCAGGACATTTGACGATGACCGGCACGCCTTCTGCGATGATGACCATGTCAGGGTAACTGACCCAATACGGTGCTGGGATGATGACTTCATCACCTGGGTTGATAAAGGCTTGTGCAAGGTTAAAGAAGGATTGCTTACCACCTACCGATACTAAGATTTCATTAGGCTCATAGCTAAGATCATTATCGCGCTTGAACTTTTCAATGATTGCTTTTTTAAGCTCTGGCGTACCATCAACGGCGGTATATTTAGTAAAGCCATCATTGATCGCTTTAATCGCTGCTTGTTTGACATGTTCTGGAGTATCAAAGTCAGGCTCGCCTGCACCCAGCCCGATAATATCTTTGCCAGCCGCTTTTAGCTCTTTGGCTTTATTGGTGATGGCAAGGGTAGGTGACGGTTTAATGTTATTAACACGGTCAGACAGTTGCAGTTCGCTCATGAGAGATCCTTTTTATCTGTGATTGAGGTTTGGGGAAGTCAAATAATGATTATATAACGTTTTGATGATTTTCAACGGCACGCATTTATCTACATGTCGCTTTTATTTAGCCTCGGCTGTATGAGTGCGTTCAGTTTTGGCATTGTAGCATGCTGATATTACCCTGTCTTAGGCAGCTGGTAACAGAAAAATTATAGTCTGCACTGGTTTTTTTCGCAGTAAGATTAACGCGAGTTGACTAGATAGGTTTTCATACTGTCTTAACATATTGCCTTAAATAAGTTGGCTCAATAAAAGCCGATAGCCAAGCGTTCGCTTGCGAAGTTACAACAATAGCCGCGTCACCTTATACTATAATTGTTTGAATGCTGATTATTTAGATTTGGTAAATAAAAGCAGTTCTTTGATTAGCTTAGCGTGAATAAAAAGAACTACTAATTGCATAGAATAAGGTGCATTATAAAAGTTTTATGTCCCTCCATAGCGATTAAAAAGGATGTTTACAATGACAAGTTCTCCTAAAAAACTTCATGTTTTGATTACTGGTGCGACCTCTGGTATTGGTTATCAATTGGCCAAAGACTATCTTCTAGCAGGTCATGAAGTATACGCGGTTGGCCGTGATGATGAGGCGCTTGCCGAGCTTAAAAAATTAGGCGCAACGCCGATTGATTTGGACTTAATGGACCGTGATAAGGTCATCGAGGCCTTTGACAAAATTAATCACATTGATATAGCGATTTGTGGCGCTGGCATGTGCGAATATTTAGATATGCCAAACTTTGATAGCAGCGTATTTATGAAAGTGATGTCGGTCAATATGGGCACCTTATCGCATGCTATTGAAGGCGTATTGCCTAAACTGATTGCTTCACGTGGGCGATTAGTGGGTATGGGTTCCGCGTCTGCTTACGTACCGTTTGCACGTGCAGAAGCTTATGGCAGCTCAAAGGCAGCAATTCATTATTTAATGAAAACGTTGCAAATTAGCCTTGCGCCACATGAGGTATCAGTAAGCTTAGTCGTACCGGGATTCGTAGAAACCCCAATGACCAAACAAAACGATTTCCCAATGCCCTTTATTCAAACACCAGAACAGGCCAGTCGTGCTATTCGTGACGGTATTCAAAATGGTGATGAAGTGATTGAATTTCCTAAAAAGCTAACCTTACCGTTGAAGGCTTTGGGTACATTACCAGATATGGTTTGGCAGCAAGTCAGCAAAAAAATGAATAAAAAGTAGTTAGTAATACACTATCAAATAGAATATCTAAATAGAGTACAAAGGAAAGTATTTATGTCGTTTATTCGTCGCCAGCGAAAGTCTGTAAAAGATAACAGTATTGTTAAAGACTCATCTAATACTCAGCCAAAAAAACGAATAGCTATTATTGGCTCAGGAGTGTCAGGCCTGACCTGTGCGCATTATTTAGCTAAGCAATACGAAGTGACTGTATTTGAAGCCAATGATTATATTGGCGGGCACGTTAATACTATCGATGTGGCACTGCAAGACGGTAAAAAATCAAAAGCGAGTAAAATAGAGACCAGCGCAATTGATACCGGTTTCATCGTTTTTAATGAGCGAACTTATCCCAATTTCTTTCGCTTGTTGCATGAGTTACAAGTGCCGTTTCAGGCGACGGATATGAGCTTCTCGGTCAAAAATACCGACCGCAATTTTGAATATAATGGTCATACGCTCAACACGCTCTTATCACAACGCAAAAATGTACTTAGCCCCAATTTTTGGCGGTTTATCAAAGATATTTTACAGTTTAATAAACATATTCTTCAACTTCGCCAAGACTATGACAATGCTCGCACGCAAGGACAAGATACCCGTACATTCACTGAGCAAACGCTGGGTAGCTATTTAGCCAATCAACGTTATGGCAAGCTATTCACTGATAACTATCTATTACCTATGGTATCAGCCATTTGGTCAACCAGTCTGGAAGAGGTTGAAAACTTTCCATTAGTGTTTTTCGCGCAGTTCTTTGATAACCACGGTTTACTTGAGGTCGTCAATCGTCCGCAGTGGTTTACTATCAAGGGCGGATCTAAGCAGTATGTTAATAAGTTGGTAAGGCGCTTCGTTAAAGCGGGCGGTACGGTACGAGTAAACTGTCCAGTACAGTCTGTTGAGCGTCATGAAAATAAGGTTTCAATATCTTTTACAAATACTAATACGACAAATAATATAGAAAATAATGTAAATACTAAAGCCAGCAGCGACTCGCAACCGTTGATATTCGATGAGGTTATCTTTGCGTGCCATGCCGATACCGCCTTGCGTTTATTGGGTGATGCCAGTACAGATGAGGCAGAGGTGCTTAGCCATTTTCACTTTACCAAAAATACTGCTGTACTCCATACCGATACCAGTGTGCTGCCCAAGAAGCCTCTGGCATGGGCAAGTTGGAATTATCTTATTGATAGCAAGACAGATGCAAAGAACACGCCAAAAAATGACGTAAATAATGATGGCGAGCAAGCTGCCTCAAAACCAGTGCTCACTTATCATATGAGTATCCTACAGCGCTTGACCAAGCAACATAACTATCTAGTGACTTTAAATCGTGAGATTGATCCAGCACAAACGATTAAAAGCATTAATTATAGCCATCCGGTCTTTGATAAAGCGATGGTTGAAGCCCAGAACAAATGGTCACGTGTCTCTGGTAGCGGTCTGCATACGCATTTTTGCGGGGCGTATTGGTTTAATGGCTTTCATGAAGACGGGGTACGAAGTGGTCTGCGTGTCTGTCAGGCGCTAGCGTGTGATATTGATATTAAGGATGAGGTAGACCCCAGCCATCTACCCGATGCTGAAAGCGCGCATACGCCATTTCGTTATCGAGACCTGCCTGTCAAAGCCGATAAAAAGTTACGCACTCTCAAAAATCGCCATGTGATTACCGCCACAACCAACCAAGAACTGGTAGATTATGTTGCCACATTACAGGCGGATGCTGAGAGCCATACAGATAAGGTGAAACGTGGATTTTTTGGTCGTCGCCTCTAGGTGCATATACCGTGAAGTTGTTTATAAGTAAGACTGTTATTAAGTCACTTTTTATTTAAGAGAACATTATGTCACCCTTGTCACCGTCGTCTGAATCTATCCATCCAAAAGTGTCGCAAATGATGTCGCATCAGCTGTTTGAGGGTACGACCTGGCATAGTCGTCTGCTGCCAAGTGTGCACAAGTTTGCTTATCCGTACCGCTATTGGGGCGTAAATATCAGTGCCTTAGCAGCGGGACAGGCACTCCCAGAGGTAACAACGCCAACGTGGTTTGACAATAGTAGGTTTCTAAAAGGGCTACCATTATTCTCGGACCAGCATAAGGCATTACAGCAGTTTTGCGCTGAAGATTATTTAATGGGTTTAGATGGATCAGAAGATGTCGATGGCAATAACGTGGACAATAAAGATAACAATGCTGATATTTCTAACCCTGCGAATGATAATAGTAATGCCGCTCAAGCACCCGCTCAAAAATTAGCAAAGCGTTTATATCACGCGTTTATGAAACACACAGGTAGCGCGCCGACAGGCGATATGATCGGACTGCTGGTCTGCCGTAACGTTGGTGTGTATTTTAGTCCGGTGAATTTTTATTTGGGCTTTGATCGTGAGCAGACACCGACCCATTTACTAGCAGAAGTCTCTAATACGCCGTGGCATAAACGCCATTGTTATGGATTTTTACTGGAAGGTGCGGACACTGAGTTTTGTCATGATAAGAGCTTTCATGTTTCTCCTTTTAATCCTATCGATCAGCAGTATCGCTGGCAGGTTTCGGTAAAAAAGCAAAGCAAAGAGTCGTCCAATTGCTTGCAGGTTCGTATTGCGATTAATATCAGTGACGCAAGGGGAGACGTTCTAAAGGCTGGAGTAAAAATGTCCAGTGTCCCCATGACGGTACAGAATATACGCGACAGCTTACGGAAGAATCCACTGATGAATATTAGCTCCTTAACGCGCATTTATTGGCACGCTTTTAAGCTCTATGCCATCAAAAAAGTGCCCTATATTAATTATGATGAAAAGTTAGGAGATAGTGAACAGCAAGAGGTCAGCTCAACAAAAGCGAATAGCAAAAAATAAAATTTTTCAGAGTTACGAGATCAGCCAAAACACCCAAAGCATAGACAGAAGGATATTAGTACGATGCCAGCAAGCCCAACCGACCGCACACCAACCTCAGCCTTAGAAAAAATCACTGCCCGTATGAGCCAAACAGCCAGTGATAACACTCTCTTAAAGCCCATTAGCCATAGTGTGAACTATCTGGCAAGACAGGCCGTATTTCGCGCCTTAAATCACTTACAATTCGGCAGCATTACGGTGATCGAAGATTTTGACGAGCAGTCACCGTACAAAAAAACCTTTGGTAAGACGGTTGAAGACCTGACAGCCACTGATTCAGCACCGCTTAGCAGCTCGGCAGTAGGGCGGCATAGTTTGCATGTGACTTTGATATTTCATGATAGCAAGGTCTATCGTCAGCTGTTATTTGGCGGTTCAATTGCCCTAGCAGACAGCTATATCGAGGGCGAGTGGGATACTGATGACTTAACGGGGCTGATACGATTGGCGGCGCGCAACTTAACAGTGCTTAATAATTTAGAGGGCCGCTTTGCCAGTATTAGTAAGACTTTAGAGAAGGCGAAGCATCAGCTACGTAGCAATGATAAGTCCGGCGCGAAATCAAATATCTTAGCGCATTATGATTTGGGTAATGCCATGTATGAGCGATTCTTAGACCCCACGATGATGTACTCATCAGCAGTATATAAGACGCCTGATACCTCACTTGCGCAAGCCCAGCAACATAAGTTGGAATTAATCTGTCAGCGCTTGCAACTCACAGCTGATGATCAGGTGATTGAAATCGGCACCGGCTGGGGCGGCTTTGCGATATACGCTGCCAAGCATTATGGCTGTCAGGTGACCACTACTACAATCTCTGATGCACAGTATCAAGAAGCGCGTCGCCGCGTTGAGGCGGCAGGACTGTCTGACAAGATTACGCTACTTAAGCAAGACTACCGCGAGCTGACAGGGCATTACGACAAATTAGTCAGTATTGAGATGATTGAAGCCGTCGGACATGAGTATCTACCGACCTTCTTCGCCAAGTGTAATAGCTTACTCAAGCCAACGGGACTGATGGTGCTACAAGCCATTACCTTTAATGACCAAAACTACTATAATTATGTGGAGTCGGTTGACTTTATTCAGACGCATATTTTCCCCGGTGGTTGCCTGTTATCAAACCAAGAGCTGACTACCCAATTCGCTGAGCAGACTGATATGGTCATCAAGCAGCTACATGATTATGGCTTTGACTATGCTTATACGCTGCGTGATTGGCGTGCTACCTTTATGGCCCAGCGTACAGAAATTAAAGCGCTCGGTTACGATGAGGCCTTTATTCGCTTATGGGAATTTTACTTCTGTTATTGTGAAGGTGGGTTTTTGGAGCGCACCATTGGTGTGGTGCAGGTGACTGCGGTGAAGCCAGATAATATTGATGGCCTACATTTTTCTGATGTATAGTTAATTCAATTTAGCGACAGTACAGTGGCATTTTTTTGGTACGAATGTGTTTTTATATTTTGAATCGATTGTACTGGCCACACGTCAATATCAGCGTATCTATTTTACTCTAAAAAGAGCCGTTATAGAAAAGCAGCGTTCTCAAAAATTCTCATCATAAAAGGATATTATCGTGGGCTATATATTTATCTATCTTGCAGCTGTTGTCATATTCTTAGGCGTTGACGCGGTTTGGTTAACCACCATGAAAAGCGCATTTTATGAGGAGCGTATCGGGCACTTGCTTGCTGACGAACCAAATATGCTCGCGGCAGGCGTGTTCTACATGTTCTATATATTAGCGCTGTGCATATTAGTTCTGTACCCTCAAATCAAAGCGGGTAGCTCGGTTGGCTATATCTTTTTACTTGGTGGCCTAATAGGGCTGATGGCGTACGGAACCTATGATTTTACTAACTTAGCATTGTATAAAGGCTTTACGCTAGATACTGCATTAGTAGATTTTGCATGGGGTGGATTTTTAACCGGATCTGTCAGTGCCATCGTGGCATGGTTGGCTTATCGTTTTCATTGGCTCAGCTAAATATCCTAACAGAGTTAAATGTGTAATAATTAGCTCTGAAAATTTAAGCCAACTAAACAGTCTTTAATGAGCTGAAATTCAGTCGCGTAAGTAATATCCGTGCGTATTCATGAATCAAGGCTCTTAACAGGGCGTCAATATATGACTGGAAGGAACTTGCGCTAGACTGGTTGTTAGTTTATAAATGCTACTTTGTAAATATGTTTTAAAATAAATAAGCCCAAACGCTAGTAAGGAATGTTATGCCTCAAGCCAATACCAGCTCAACTGCCAAAAAAGCCCCCTTAAACCATGAACTATACATGTCGGTGCTTATGACTCCTGACATGGCCAATTTTATTGGTAATGTTCATGGTGGTGATTTGCTCAAAACGCTTGACCAAGTGGCTTATGCTTGTGCCAGTCGCTATAGCGGTAATTTTGTCGTGACGTTGTCTGTCGACCAAGTGATGTTTCTCGAACCTATTTATGTGGGCGAGCTGGTCACCTTTGCCGCCAGCGTTAATTATGTCGGTACCACTTCGATGGAAATCGGTATCCGTGTTGAGGCTGAAGACGTGCGTGCGCGTACGGTTCGTCATACTAACAGCTGCTACTTCACCATGGTTGCTATCGATGATAACGGTAAACCAACGCCCATCCCGCCTTTAAATATTAAGAATGCCTTACAGCAGTGTCGCGTTGATGCGGCTTTAGAGCGTAAGCGGCTGCGTATGGAAGGCACAAAACGCCCAAGCTGTGATCTCTCTAATATAGTAGGCGAGTAATCTTCTACCCTTAAGGGTGACACGAAAAGCCCACAGTTCTTCATGCAAAAAGTTCAAAACATAAACAGTGAGTCACTAAAAAGTCACTGATAGTTTAAGCCACTTATTTTAGGCTAAGCTATCTTTTGATTTAAATATTAAAGCATTTAAATTAAGTGTTGTTAGGTCAAAAGGCAGTTACCATTAAGCTATCAATTTTATTGAGTTTAGTATGAGTCTAAAGCCCTCTATCGCCAATCCAAAGACCCGTCTCAATGTCACACCGCCGTTGCACAATCCTCCTCGTGCTCGCGGTGCTGTCAAATCTGAATCTCCCAATAATACTGATTTCAATTCTGCATCGAATCCTAATCCTGCACCTGCTAATGATGAGAAGCACTCAAGCTCACTCGTTACCGTGTTTATTGCCGTTGGTGCCAATCTCATTATCGCTATCGCTAAGACCGTTGCCGCATTTTTGACGGGGTCAGCCTCGATGATTGCCGAAGCAGCGCATTCATGGGCAGACGCGGGTAATGGCACGTTACTGATCGTCGCAGAAAAAAAGTCAATTAAACCTGCTGATAGAAGCCATCCGCTAGGCTACGGCAAAGAGTCCTATGTTTGGTCGATGATTGCCGCTTTTGGCGTGTTTATGGCAGGCGCTATCGTCTCTATCTATACTGGTATTACCGAGTGGAATGCTACTGAGACTGATACCAATTACACCATCGGCTTCATTGTGTTGGCGGTAGCATTTGTGCTCGAAGGGTTCTCATTATTACAAGCCTATGGGCAAAGCAAAAAGCATGGCGAAGCGATTAACGTCAGCGCTATCGGCTATGTGATGGATACCTCAAACCCTACCTTGCGCGGTGTGTTCTTTGAAGATTTGGCGGCCGTTGTTGGCTTAGTGATAGCCGCTGCTGCCATGGGTATGCATGCTTATACAGGTCAGCCATTTTGGGATGCGCTCGGTTCTATCATCGTTGGATTGTTGTTGGGCGTAGTAGCGATATTTTTGATCAGTCGTAACCGTGATTTCTTAGTCGGTTATAAAGTCACTGATAGAATGCATCACTATATCTTAGGTGAGCTGCTGGATCACTCAGATATTGATAGTGTCTCGTATCTACATTTAGAGTGGGTAGGGCCTAAGAAAATATTCATGGTGGCAGCAGTAGATATCGCAGGCAACCAAAAAGAAGAAAAAATCGCGCAAAAATTTGAAGATATCGAAAACCAATTCCGTGCCAATCCGCTGTTCCAAGAAGCTATCTTAACGTTGTCAGTGCCTAATGCAGAACCTTTAAGCCTATCAGATAAGCAAACCGCAAAATGACTGCATACTAATAAGACACGATGCTAAAATGTGTTAAAGCCTGAGTGAAAAGTGAAAGAGCAACATGAGCCGCCGTAAATATAACTGGGTATGATTGATAATAATTTTTAGTCGGTGATGGTTTAAAGTCTTACAGGCATAAAAAAGGTCACCATAGCTGGTGACCTTTTTTCTAATCAAGATTTAAACTTATATGATGAAAGCTTTAGTATTTAGCAATACTATTTTTTAGGAGCATTGGCACCGATGAACCAAGCGTCTTTGTCGATAACGCGGCTGGCTTCTGTAAATAGATCAGCAGTGTCTTCATCACCAGCATCACCTGCCGATTGGATTGCTTCACGTAAAGTAGAAGCCACTTTTTTATAACGACTGGTCAGCTCACGAACGTGCTCAGGAACTTCAGTAATATTCGTTGGGTAATCATTTAAGATAGAGTCTTTAGCAACCCGACTTGCTAGACCGTTTGGCTCGCCACCCAAAATAACAATACGCTCAGCGATCATATCTGATACTTCACGTAGACGATCAGCAGTGTCATCTAGCAACTGATGTACACCAATAAAACCAGTACCTTGCAAATTCCAATGACACTGTTTGCCGTCTAAAGTCAAGTCAATGACGTTGGCCAAGTTAGCATTTAGCAGGTCTGACATTTTTTGTGCAGTAGCGTCGTCTATTCCACTTGCGTAACGTTCTCTCATATTCTTACTCCATTATTTGAAATTATTTTATTAAAATATTGTTTATAATCGAATTAAGTAAATATTTTCTTTATTAAGTTGTAGAGTTCTTTTGTATGAATTGATCGTAGCTCATACAGCCGTTTTTTCTCTAACTGTCTTTCTATTTCTCTAGATATTTCTTAGTAGTACTCGTTAATTCAGTGTCGATAATAGCAGCTTGCATCGAGGATTGAACCCCTAAGCGTTAGGCTTTGTTGAGTGGTCGTGTAACGACTTTGTTAACCGTGAAAAGCTTTGTAAACCTGATAGCTAAAATAGAGGGGTTTGGTAAGAAGTCGTTAATAAATATCCAGTCTTTAGGGTCTTCATTCTTTCGGGTTGATACCTTTCTCTATTAGGTGTCCTTAGACATACCTGAGTTTCTAGGCTTTCCTCTCACTGTATTCTGTCATTGAAATGTACTTAGTTCTCATTTGCATCTGTTGTAGCGAGCTACTGAAGAACACTGGAACTTATTGCTTGCAAATGTGCTTGTTCGCCTATTTATCTTAATTAAAGCGTATTCATATCAGGCCTCATTTACTGTTAAATTAATCCGTTGACTCTAAGGATAAACCCCTTGTTTATCCTTTAAAAATCAACGCTTAGCCCCCATATTGTTATAAACCTTAAGAAGAAGAAAGCCGTTATGCGTATGCCCGAACCGCGCTCATCGCGCCAGTTAAACCAATTGGCCACTCAGCTGCAAGGCGAAGCTGAAATTAGTGGTGTCAATGCGTCAGGAACGCAAATAGCGAGTCGCCCCTTTGAGATGGTCACAGAATTTGAGCCAGCAGGCGATCAGCCGCAAGCGATTGAGAAGTTGGTAAAAGGGATTGATTCTGGTATGGATGAGCAGTTATTGCTTGGCGTAACTGGCTCAGGTAAGACCTACACCATGGCAAAAGTCATCTCTGAGTGTCAGAAGCCAACCATTATTATGGCGCATAATAAAACGTTGGCAGCGCAGCTATATGGCGAGTTTAAAGCGTTTTTTCCGAACAACGCTGTTGAGTATTTTGTCAGTTATTACGACTACTATCAGCCCGAAGCTTATGTGGCAGCCAGTGATACTTTTATCGAAAAAGACAGCGCCATTAATGATCATATTGATCAGATGCGCCTGTCAGCCACGCGTGCCTTACTAGAGCGCCGTGATGCCATTATTGTCGCTTCGGTATCGTGCATTTATGGTTTGGGTGATCCAGAAAGTTACCTAAAAATGCTGCTACACATCGTAGTCGGTGACCGCATAGATCGTACCGCGACGATTAAGCGCTTGGTTGAAATGCAATATATGCGCAATGAGCTGGACTTTAGCCGTGGTACTTATCGCTTACGCGGTGAGATATTGGATATCTATCCAGCAGAGTCGGAGCAGTTGGCGGTACGCGTGCATTTGTTCGATAATGAAGTAGAGAAGATCACTTGGTTTGATCCGTTAACGGGTAAAACAGTACGTAGTGTGCCGCGTATTACCATTTATCCAAAGTCGCATTATGTGACGCCGCGTAATAAGTTAGAGGCGGCAACCCATACGATTCGTGCAGAGCTTGAGCCTCGTTTAGAATACTTCCGTGACAATAATAAACTGATTGAGGCGCAGCGTCTGAAAGAGCGCACTCAGTATGATCTAGAGATGATCCAACAGCTGGGCTACTGTAACGGCATTGAAAACTACTCACAGCATTTATCTGGTCGTCCATCAGGGGAAGCGCCGCCGACCTTGTTTGATTATATTCCAGAGGATGCGTTGCTGTTCCTCGATGAGTCGCATGTCACGGTATCGCAAATTGGCGCAATGTATAAAGGCGATAGATCACGGAAAGAGAACTTGGTCAATTATGGTTTCCGTCTGCCAAGCGCGATGAATAACCGTCCGATGAAGTTTGAAGAGTGGGAACGTATTAAGCCGACGACTATTTACGTCAGTGCCACCCCAGCATTATATGAGCTGGAGCATAGTGAGCAGGTGGTTGAACAAGTGGTGCGTCCAACGGGTCTGATTGACCCTGAGATTGAGATTCGTCCAGTACTGACGCAAGTCGATGATGTGCTGTCGGAGATTACCAAGCGCCGTGAAAAAGACGAGCGGGTCTTGATCACTACTTTGACTAAGCGTATGTCAGAAGACTTAACCAGTTATCTCAAAGAATATGATGTCAAAGTCGCTTATTTACACTCAGATATCGATACGCTTGAGCGTATGCAGATTATCCATGAGCTGCGGACGGGCGTGCATGATGTGCTGGTCGGTATTAACTTGCTACGTGAAGGTCTCGATATGCCCGAGGTGTCATTGGTAGCGATATTTGATGCGGACAAAGAGGGCTTCTTACGCTCTGAGCGTGCGCTCATTCAGACTATTGGACGCGCTGCGCGTCATATTAATGGTAAAGCGATTCTTTATGCTGACCGTATTACCAACAGTATGCAAAAGGCGATTGATGAGACCGATCGCCGCCGTGAAAAACAAGTGGCCTTTAATCTTGAGCATAATATTACCCCAAGAGGCGCGCGCCGTAGTGTCACTGATAAAATCGATACTGGTGAAGATTTGGACGCCAATGACAATCAAGCTATTCCGGTCAAAAGCAATCTGCCTGACGTCGATATTAGCATCTTACGCAGTCCTGATTTGCTCGCTAAAGAAATCAGTCGCCTTGAGAAGCTAATGAAGCAGATGTCGCGTGACCTCAAGTTTGAGGATGCGGCGAAAACTCGGGATAAAGTGTTGGAGCTAAAAGCGCATTTGATTTAAAGTATGGCGTTGTTGAGTTTTAATTAGCGATAAAAAAGGTGACTGGCATATTTTGCGACTCACTTTTTTTATCGCCAACATTATTCAAACTAGGTTCAAGTCAAGTTTAGCTTCTATCATTTAATATTAAAAAAAACAGCCTAGCAATTAGCGCTTATAAAGCTAGTAATAAACTATCTGTGTTACCTATTAAGATTAATAACTAATTTTTGGGTGCTACAACACTTGTAATCATACTAGATGCGCCTTAACATGATATTAATTACCCTTATAAAATACTTATAAATTAGGCGGATTATCCACTATGCATACCAATAAACCATTGGAGTTGAATGCCAATGAGAACTCACTAGGCATGTCAGATTCTGCCAAACAAGCCGTAACAAACGCTTTAGATGTCGGTTTTCGTTATCCAGATAATCCACGCGCTGCACTAATTGCCAAAGTCGCTGAAATCAATAACGTGACAGAAAATCAAGTCTCACTAGGTAATGGATCAAGCGAAAACATCCGAGCTGTTGTGCAAATGTTGCAAAACCAAGCCCTAAAAGAAGGCAGAAAATTTCAATTAGTGGTGCCCGATCCAACGTTTTCTTGTGCAGAATTATATGCAAACTATATTGGTGCGTCCGTAGTAAAAGTGCCCCTAACCGCTGAAAATTATGATTTAGATTTTCAAAATCTGCAAAAGGCTGCTGACGAATTTGACGGTGTCAGCTTATTTTATCTTTGCAATCCGAATAACCCAACAGCAACGATCACCTCAACGCCAAAGTTAAAAAGTTGGGTAGAGTCTGCTCCAAAGAACCACTACTTTTTACTAGATGAAGCTTACTCGGAGTACGTCACAGACCCAAGTTTTGAGAGCGGTGTTGAGTGGGTGAAACAGGAGTTATCAAAGAACCTTATCGTTGTTCGCACTTTTTCAAAATTACATGCTCTAGCCGGTCTGCGAGTAGGATATGCGATTGCAAACCCGCAAACGATTGAAGCAGTCGAAGATTTCACGTCGATAGACAACACCAATTTATCAGGTGCTGTAGCCGCTTTGGCAACCTTAAATGATAAGGCATTCCTAGAGTTGAGTTTGCGAACTACCAATCAATCGCGCCAGATGGTTGAAGCGACGCTAGATGAGCTGGGACTTCGTTATTTGCCCTCACAAACCAATTTTATTCTTCATGAAATAAAAGGCGATGTAAAAACATACATCGACAGAATGAGAGACAATGGCATTTTGGTTGGTCGAGAATTTCCACCTATCATAGGGTTCAACCGTTTAACGCTTAGCACATTCGATGAGATGGCGGTATTTATTGAAGTGCTAAAGTCGTTTCGTGAGAAAGGCTGGGTTTAAAAATATTCAGGAATACATTCTTATAATACCTAGTATCTTAGAGTAACTAAGTAAATGAGGCGAGTTAGCAAATGTGTAACCCGCCTTTTTTGATTATTTGATTGAAATATTGGGGTTAATCTTGCTGTATTTACTTTAAAAAGAATACAGTGCTGGTGGGATAGATCTCTGTAGCCTCTGGAGTGATGGTGTCGTACAGCAAGCGAGAAAAATTCGTACTAGCATCACATGACCATACTGTAATGGAACCGTTATTTTGGTTGGATTTTAAGGTACTGGTACGGGAAATTAATAACTGTTTTGCTCAGTAGTTTAGTACTACGAAGTTACAGACCCCTAGTACATGCTTACTAAATCACATTGTCTTTTTAGTTAGATAAAGCTAATAATAGTGCGATGTATTTGCTGTTATCAGCTTGAGAGATTGCGATCAATTAAGGGCAGACAAAAGCGATGTTCGGATAGAGGTAAGCTTACGTCACTGCTATTTTGAATTGATCACGTTTATAAGTTTTTGAACTTTAGGGATGTAACTATGTTTGATATAAAATCGTTTCTAAAAAGAGGAATAGAAAAAGAATTACTCGATGTGGATGATTATATTTTCATGCCTGAGAGTATAGAGATGGTGGTTGAAGAGGGTGAGTTGAAGTGTGTCTTAAATAGCGATGGTCGAGTCAATATTTTTTATACTAAGCAAGGTGTTACTGACGTAAGAGCAGCAGCTCGCAAACATCCATTTACCTCTTTTGATAAGGAACTGAATCACGGAATTTATGATGACGTTGTCGACGATTTGGTTAAAAAAGTTAATAAAATCCTTGATAGTGAATCTAAATACTTTCGCAATATGGTTTTGCCTTCAACAGCGCCCTTACCTTTAACCGCCTCTTCAAAGCCCTAACTGCCTACAACGAAAAGCAACTTCACATCCTTACTAACTACAAACGTACTTTTACACACTTGACCTTAAAAAACACAAGTGTTTCTTATAGAATAAGTGTGTACAGCTATGATCTATTCTAGCTTATTAAGATCATAAATTTTGAACTATATAAAGGTATAACTATAATGGATGTCGGAGCGTTATTCAAAAAAGGCATAGAAAAACAATTACTCGATGTCGATGACTATATCTTTACGCCTGAGCGTATAGACATGGTAGTTGATGAAGGTAACTTAAATTGTGTGCTAAATAGTGACGGTAGTGTCAATATCTTCTACAGCAAGGAAGGGATTACTGATGTAAGGGCAGCCGCTCGAAAGCATCCTTTTACTGCTTTTGATACTGAACTACATCACGGGATCTATGACGATGTTATCGAAGATCTGGTTGATGGTGTGAACGATATTATCAATACTCACTCTAAGTACTTTAGTCGAAAGAAAATCTTGCCCATGACGGCTGCTTTAGGGCCTGAAGCAGTTATTACAGAAGCAGACAAATACTAGATTCTCTAATTAGTCGTTTCTGTTTTAGATTACCGACCGTCATACATGCAAAATCCCAGTACGTTACCTAAAAATAGCGCACTGGGATTTTTGTCGTTAATAATTGCTTATTTTGTGAAATTGGCATAACAAGTTTGCAGCGATTTAGCGACGACTCTAGTCACCAGTTGTGTTCTATATTGTGAGTCTACTGCCGCATTGGCCATATCAACGATGGTAACCTGCTGTGGTGCTTGCTCACTCACGCAACCACAAACGTTGCTTTGTACTGCCTCTTTTTGTTCCGCAGTCATGACAGCACTGGCAATGCGCCAAGCGTTTTGTTTTTCAATTTCGCTACGGCATTGGTTGTCAACAGCCGCTTTAAAGACATTCATACCAATATTGTTTGCTGTACCAATAGCATTGCCTGCAGTAGTGTTTGTGCCTGTTGTTGTCGTGCATCCCGCTAGGGCAACAGTGGCAAGCATAGCGGTTGAAATTAAGAACTTTTTCATGGTTTTATCCTTTAATGTTTTTTAATATTGTCCAAAAGTGGCTTTATAAAATGGCTTTTGAAAACCATAAGCATCGCTCGAGTGAATGTACTGGCAACAACCTGCGATTATTACATATTTTTATAACTTTGCATTTTTATAATGTTAATTTACACTAGGCATAGTAAGGCCATGAATTATTAGAAATGTCCTAAGCCACGCTACACTTATTCATGAATCAGAAAACCAGCTAAATTACTCTTAGCTGTTTTTTTTGGTTATTTATAACCCCGTTCAAACATTTTAACCCATTTTCCGGTCTCTCTAGTCATACTACTCTAAAGCTAACTATCAATTGCTATGTGGGGCGCATATGTCAGTACGTTATTTCATCTTAATTACTTTATTGATGAGCACATTTTCAGTCGCCCAAGCTCGTGAAGTGGTATTGCCAAAGCCATTAATCATTGCGCTAATAGAAAAGCATTGCTCATCACCAGACCCTAATCCCCGCGATAATTCGGTATTAGAATATGACTGCTCAGATAAATATGATGATGCGGATAGTGACGAGCAGAGTATGGATTATAGTCTGCGCTTACGGCCTTTGATAGCGCAGGATTTTAATCAAGATGGTATTCAAGATTTGGCGCTAGAGATTGAATCTTCTGGCCCATTAGGTGGCAGTGTGACAACTAATAGTAGTGTCAATTATTTAATATTAGATAAAAATCAGAAGATAATAAGGAGCTTTGAGGTATTACTTTATGCGCCATTTAGTGAGAATCTGGTCGAGTATAGCGTTGCCGGCCAGCGCATCAATTATAGCGCAATCCCTAATTATCGTAGTCATCCTGAAGCTTATGAAGAGGGTGCACCGATAGATCCGCCGTTGACGTTTGAGTTGAATTGGGTAAAGGGTATCCCCGTCAGTACCTATTATCGAGATCATTGCCGTTTGGCTGGAATTAAAGACAAAACCTTGATAAAACTTGCTCGCGGTGTTACTCGTAGTGTTGATATTGATATCCATAATTACACTCAAGTTATCATAGAAAAGGCGCAGATAAATGAGCTACAAGTGACGGCTACTTTGGAAGGGTGCGATAGCAGTACCGTCAGCTACGATATTCAGCCGATAGCCGGTCAACAGCTGCCTGTGTTAGCCGATGTGTTAACCAATCTCATTCCAATAGCGCACCACGATAAGCAGTTAAAGGCGTTATTGAAACTAGATCGTCGCTTGCAGATAAAGTTTGGTGATAGATTTCCACTATACGATGGCTGGGTAGCGATTGTTCATGTTGATAGAAAGAATAAAGAGCCTGATATGCGCATTATTATTGAGCAAAGCCAATAAAAGGTTAATAACTAAAGCTATCAATATTTTGTATGTAATTGCCTTGATTCCAAGTTTTTTTATTCTAAGAGGCTTGTACGTTACTTCTGATTATCATATACAGCAGTGCAACTGGAAAGGATATTCCTCAGAAAGTATCACGCTTATGCGGATAATGTAATTATCACTGAGGATATCGAGTCCTCCACAGTAGGAGTGTATTATGAAAGAGGCTGCGGTTGAGCGCGCGGCGTGAGTAGATTGGATATAAGGTAATCAGTTTTCGGTTATATTTTTGCTATTTAATGTCGTGGGTTATGTTCATTCTGTATCCACGCTACGCACTAATAGCTAAGCTTTCAAACCAAAAAAACCAGCCAAGTTATCCTTAGCTGGTTTTTATTTTTAGACAGTTACTTCCAAGCTTAGATCTAAGCTTTAGACATTCTTACCATGTTGCTTTGTTTGAATATCTTTGGCTAGTTTGTAGCATTCTTCAATATGGTCAAAGGCGATTTTCTTGAAGATCATATAACCCATGGTAGCGGCGACCAGTTGTCCACCCAGTGGGATAAACTTAGTGACTTGCTTGGCAGCGATACGGCCACCAAAGCCCTGAACGGTCTTTTTGACGATACCACGTGTTGCCATAAGGCCTGCAAAATCGACCGTGCGATCTTTGAGAGCGCCCCAATGAATAGCGCGTGACTCTAAGTCCACTGCGGATTCACGATCTTCAATTAGCCCAAAGCGTTCACTAATATCAGGTAACAGTTGGGTTAACATGCCAGCATCTATGGCCACATCAAAGAAGGGTACAGGGACGATGGCCACACCTGCAGAGAATTTGGCGCGTTTTTTGACCATCGCCTTACATTCTTTTTTAACTTGGTCGAGATTTAGACTGGGATCAATCGTATTTGGGATTTTTTCAGCTTTTGGAGTGGTTTTCATAACGTCTTCCTTATAAAGTGATTAAATAGTAAATGAATCTCAAGTATTACAGTTAGCTATCATTCTATGTATTTATGAGCGCTATACAATTATAGCTTTGTATCAAAATACAAATAAGGGCGGTATCTATGCACCGTTTTTGTAAATGATAGGCAGGGCAAAGCGATTGGTTGGCTTAACCATGATGCTGTGGAATAAAAAGAAGCTAATTGCTTTTTATAATAAACTGAGCCGCTATAAATTAGCATTGTGACTGTCTACCAAAGCCAGTAGAATACAGGCATGCTAAATTTAACCCCCCGTTATACCAGCACTCGCATTGACGAGTTGCCTACTGCGCTGCAACCACTTGCGGCCCAATCATTTACCCTTGCCAAGTTATATGCAGGGCGCGGCATTACCGAACCTGATGAGCTTGAGACCCAACTGTCAGGCCTATTGCCTGCCGAGATGTTGCACGGCGTTACCGAGGCCGTGCGCTTATTGGATGTGGCCATTGATGAGGGTCAGCGCATCCTTATCGTTGGCGACTTTGACTGTGATGGTGCGACCAGTACCGCGCTGATGATGCGTGCCTTAACTAAAATGGGTGCAGTCGTCGATTTTCTGGTACCAGATCGTTTTAAATATGGTTATGGTTTGACGCCTGAAATTGTAGAGTTAGGCATTGAGATCTATCAGCCGCAGGTCATTGTCACGGTAGATAATGGTATCTCAAGCCATGAAGGCGTGGCACGTGCACAGGCCGATGGCATCACGGTCATAATTACCGATCACCATTTAACGACCAAACCAGTACCGCCCGCTGAAGCAGTCGTCAATCCCAATCAGCAAGACTGTCATTTTATCAGTAAGGCTTTGGTCGGGGTAGGTGTGGCTTTTTATGTACTCGGACGCTTGGCAAAATTGCGCCGTGAAGCTGGCAAGTCTACGGTACAAGTGAGTCAGTATTTAGACTTAGTGGCACTTGGAACGATTGCCGATGTTGGCATACTGGATAAAAACAATCGTATTTTAGTCCATCATGGGCTAACTGCTATCCGTCAAGGTCGTTGCTGTATGGGTATCTTAGCACTCCTTGAGCAAGCAGGCCGTGACCCAAAGCAATTGCAGGCGCAGGATTTTGGTTTTGTATTGGGGCCACGAATTAATGCCGCTGGACGTATGGACAATATGCGCGTGGGGATTGAATGTCTATTGACTGAAGATTGGAGCACCGCGCAACGGTTAGCACAGGAGCTTGAGCAGTTAAATCGCGATCGCCGTCGAGTCGAAGGTGACATGCGCTCGCAGGCTGATAGCATCGTGGAAACCTTAAATGCCAAGCATGATGATAAAGAGTGCCTGAAGAACGATGAAGATAGTAGTGACATTATTCTCCACAAAGTAGCGGAACAAAAAACGTTTGATGATGACAACAATACCAGCAATCGCAGTATTATTTTATATCGAGATGATTGGCATCAAGGGGTCATCGGTATCGTGGCGGGCCGCTTAAAAGAAAGCCATTATCGTCCTAGTATTGTCTTCGCACCGGCGGATACGCAGCGTATAAGTGAGGATGACGCGATTAAAGGTTCAGCGCGCTCGATTGCAGGCGTACATATACGTGATGCCATTGAGCAAGTAGCAGAGCAGAACCCCAATCTAATCAGCCACTTTGGTGGTCATGCAATGGCGGCAGGTTTGACCCTTAAGCGCGGCAATTTTGATGCTTTTGTTAGTGCCTTTGATGACGTCATGGCGCAGCTTGACGACGAAGTTTTTGCAGAGCAGAAGTTCACCGATGGGTCACTACAAGCTGGTGATTTTAGCTTATGGTTTGTCGATACATTAGCCGAGGCCAGCATTTGGGGGCACGGTTTTGCACCGCCCATATTCGATGGCGTGTTTGAAGTACTCAGCTTTAAAGTGTTAAAAGACAAGCATCTGAAGTTATCATTGCGCTATCCCGATGTGCAATATCCAATTGACGCTATTTATTTTAACTTTGATAGTAGTGCTTGGGATTATCGCGCTGAAAAGGTGCACTTATTGTTTGAGCTCGACATTAATGAGTGGAATGGTAAAAAAAGCTTACAGCTGATGGTTAAAGATTTGGCCGTTATTGATGCTTAAAGCGTCGTGACTTATAAATTGTCGTACTATTACAACTTGCTATGCTAAGTTAGCAAGTCCTGATCGTTGTACTGTTCATTTAGTCTCTGGTCTCTGGTGGCGTTTGGTAATTGATGACGTTCCCTAGCAAAATTTGCTATAGTCAAGGCTAAATAAAAGCGATACGTAGATAAATGCGTGCAGCGGATAAAATTTTCTAGCGTGCTGTGCGCTTCGCCAGACAGAGGCTGCAAAAATGTCTACCAGCCACATTATATCTGTCTTAAAGTGTACCGACTATACCCTGTATTTTTTAGATTTTATTATTTAGGTGATTGGATTATGGCCAAGAATGCCCTACAAGCTCAACTTTTAAAAGCTGGATTGGTGGATAGCAAAAAAGCCAAGCAAATAAGCAAACAATCTCAGCATGCCAAGCGTACTGGCGATTCATCAGATGTTGAAGTGAAAAAAGCGGTGGCAGAAGCTCAAGCAAAAAAAATAGAAAAGGATCAAAAGCTCAATCAAGAAAGACAACAAATTTTAGAGCAGAAAATGCTAAAAGCCAATATTATTCAAATGATTAAGCAGCATCAGATTACTGATACACAAGGTGATGTCAGCTATCAGTTTGTTGATTACTCTAAAGTGAAAAAAATTAATATCACTCAAAAGTTATATGATCAAATAGTGGCGGGCCATGTGGCTATTGCGCGGTTAGAAGAAAGCCATGACCTGAGCTATGCTCTGCTTCCTCGCCCCTTAGCAGACCGTATAGATGCAAAATTGGAAGGTTTTATGGTTGTGTCTAACGATACAGCAGATGTTGAGCTGGAGACTGATGATCCTTATGCGGCCTATGTGATTCCAGATGATTTAATGTGGTAAGGATTATTTTTTAAGAGAATGATTTTTAAAGGTGAGGGTTCTTACTTTTATTTTATTAACCTGGCGTCTACCCACTCAAACCATCCCTTAAAACGGATGGTTTTTCATTAGTCCAATATTTGGAAATTGCCAATCATAACGGATTGCCAGCATACGCAAGGTAAAAATAGTGCCCATAGCAGAGATGTCAGCGACCCACTCAGTCACACCAAAGTTATGCAAAATAAAGTAAAGCACACCGCCAGCCAAAGCCGCAGTGATATAAATTTCTTGCTGTAATACTAGCGGAATCTCATTACAGATCATATCGCGAATGATACCACCGACAATGATGGTAATCACTCCAAGCAATAATGACACAGGGATATTTGCGCCCATACTATCGGCAACCTTGACCCCGATTAAAGTAAAAGTGGATAGGCCAATAGTATCGGACAGTTTGAGGAACGTATCGACACGCCTTGAGTTGAGATCGAAGAATATCTGCATCACTAATGAAGATATGGTGATAATGGTTAGATAACTCATATCCACCATCTAAAATAGCGGATGCCGATCTAAGATTACATCGCGTACAGTGCCACCACCAATGGCAGTGACTATTGATACCAGTAAGCAGCCGAACACATCGAAGTTTTTGTGCTTGGCCAGTATCGTGCCTGAGACACTACAAGCTACGATACCAATCATGTCAAATAAATATAGCAAAGAGCGTGGGTCAAAAGTGGTGATTAGCGCAGCAGGATCTAAGGTGTTCAATGTGATAGCCAGCATGAGTAAGTCTCGCTAAAATATTTAATTATTGTCAAATCGTAACGTGTTGCTTTGTCTTCATTTCATGTGGTAAGGAGTACCAATTGCTTATTTAACCAAGCGAATAGAAGGTAGGTGCCAATCAAATCTGATCGCCAACATACGCACCGCAAGGATGACGCTCAGCATAATAAATTCATTCAGTCCGGGATTGACACCGCAGTAATCAAGTAGCAAATAAGCCACTGAACCTGCGACGCTTGCACTGATATAAATTTCACGCTGCAACACGAGTGGTATCTCGTTGCAGATAATATCGCGGAGTAACCCACCGATAATAGCGGTCCATACCCCCATCATGACGGCAATTATTGGCGACATATCTTGCGTTAAAGCGATCTTAAAGCCAATGACGCTAAATGCTGCTAGGCCAATGGCATCGAATAGTTTAAGCACATTATCAATTTTATGATAAAAATGAAAGAATATTTGTAAGATAAGAGACGTAACTGTGATGACAATCACATAATTGAGATCCGTCATCCAAAACAAAGGATGCCGATCTAGCGCCATATCGCGTAGCGTGCCACCGCCAATAGCATTGACCATGGCCACCAAGATACAGCCTGCAATATCGAAGCCTTTGTGCTGCGCAAGTAAGGTGCCAGCGATAGCACAGGCAACAATCCCAACCATATCTAGTAAATACAGCAAGATGTCGGGGAAAATGAAAGTATGGACCATCGTTATTTCCCTAAAGGTTGCTCAATATAAAATCTGCTCATCATATAGTCAGTTCAAAATAAAAAGGATACACACATGGTTTTGGATAACTGGCAAAAATTTTTCTAGCTTGCTGTGTGACTACGTCACTCCAGAGGCTTTGAAAATTTCTTCCAGCTATCTTGTGTCTGTTTTAAAGCGGCTTAGCTATAGAGGCTGTCTATCTATAGTCAATGCTAAATAAAAGCAATACGTAAATAAATGCGAGCCGTTGGTAAAGTTAGGGCGTGTTGAACATTCGACCATAGCACTGACAGCGACTATTTTTTAGTCGATTCAAGATTAAAAGTATCTAGTTTAGTCATTCTAAGCGGATAGTTTTAATGAAGTAGCGGCAAAAAAGAGTCCTGTCCCAACTGTGAGCATAGCTCTTGTCTTGCAGACGGGCAAAGCAGTGCTTTGCTTAATCCGTCTTCAAGGCTGATGCTAAAACTGCCCCATACTGTGTAGCAAATCTAGCTAAGGCATCTGCATTATCGTCAATTTGCCTCTTGTCTGGAACACTTTTAGCTATCAGCAGTGCTTATTTGTGAATGTTCAACACGCCCTAGCTATTGAATTAATTTTAGCCGTCTTTTGCAAACAGGACCAACCCCAGCATAATCAGACCAATACCGATCAAACCCATCGTTGAAGGTAGAGAGTTATTGAGTAATAATATGCCGCCAATCAAGGCAAAAATAACTTCACTGGCTTGGGTAGAATCAACGCCCGCCACTTCGCTCGAGGTTTCTGCTTTTTCACGTGCGTATAGAAAGATACTGGTTGCTGCAACCCCCGCTAATAAAGCCACGAGCAAAGTGTTGAATACCTGCGATGTACTGGGCAATTCAGGGCGCACTATAATGCCTAAAAACAACCAAAATGGCAAACTGCCAAGGGTCATTAACCACACTTTATTAAACGCATTTTGTAAGAGGTCAGTCTCAATAGCAGGGATGCGTGCAATTAAAATTTGGAGCATGGACTTGGGCTGGTTTTGGGCCGCGTGTCCTGCCTGTAAAGCACTGCTTTCGCTCGCAGCATTATTGATGTCGATAGATAAAGTGGGCGCTTCAGTGACAAGGTGCTGCATATTCTCGTTAGAGTCGTTCTGAGGTGTGCGGTTTTGAATAGCATCGTTTTGAATAGCATTGCTTTCGCGCGTTTGACGTTCCTCAGCACTGCGTTTTTTGGCATTGTACGACACCTGCCAGACCAGTTGGTTGCCGATAGGATAGCTAAAGGCCGCTACTAACGCCGGTAGCGCGCCGTAGAGCAGCATATCTGACATTGAAGCGGAAGCCATATCTGCCACATCGGAGGCACGTAAGCCTTCGCTGACATTGACCAGTACCACACCAAGAAATACCAACAGCGCATAGACAATGAACTTCTTATCAAATCGCTGTCCAAAGGCCAGCAGTACGAGCAGGCTAGTGACCACAGTAAACATGAAGGTAGCCGCGACTACCCAACCACTGACATGATCGCCGGCATAGCAGATACCAGTATAAAATATACCGAAACCGATACTACCAGTAATGCACCAAAAGCCCCAATGCTCACGGAAGATAGCGGTCAATTCCTTGATGCGACCAAACCCGTGCTGCATGGTGATAATGACCGTGATTATTAGCCACATAAACAGATAGCGCAGACTGGCTGACCAAAACCAATGGCCGCCGGCACTACTCATCACCTCGTTTAAGATAAACGTCGAACTAAAGAACGCACCGGCTAATAAGCCCAATAAAATTAGTTTGACCATCCTTGTGTCCTTGCAATCGTGTTTCGCTGTCGGCTATTTTTTTTGGCGGCTTATCCTCCGCTTTTTATTCTTTATTTGCCTTTAGCATCAGCCCAGATAATTTTATGCAATTGTAGCTGAAAGCGTACGGGCAGGGCGTCGGCTAACATCCATTCCGCCAGCTCACGTGCCAATAGCGGCACATCGGGGCTGCTCTGATCTGAGCTAGCGTCGTCCGCCACATTGAACATCGGTGAAAACCAAACGGTACCAACCAGCTGATCTAGCTGGTGTTCGACAAGTTTGGCCTTGGCCCAGTCGTAATCTTCGCGGTTCATGATGACAAACTTAAGCTGATCGTGCTGGGTGAGATAACCCAAGTTAGACCATAGGTTTTTATCTACCTCTCCTGAGCTTGGCGTTTTAAGATCCATCACTTTACTGACCGCTGCGGGAACATTTGCTACGGTTAGTGCACCTGCGGTCTCAAGAGAGATTTCATAATTTTCGTTAAGCAGTCGTTTGATCAGCTCAATCGAATTTGGTTGGGCTAAAGGCTCGCCACCGGTGAGACAGATACGCTTGCATGGATAGCTTCGGATAGTGGCTATGATGGTCTCAAGCGACTGGCGTTCACCACCACTAAAAGCATATTCGGTATCGCAGTACACACAACGCAGCGGACAGCCAGTCAGGCGCACAAATATCGTTGGCAAGCCTGAAGTCAATGCCTCACCTTGCAAGGAATAAAAAATCTCAGTAATCCGTAACCCCGCTTCAGGGTCAGTGACAGGAATAGCAGGGCTACGTAGCGATGGCTCAGTCATAACATTTTCAAATAGGATAGGGGGTCGATACCGCGTTTAAGCTCGTCACTCTAAACTGCTATGAATTAACAATAGCGACAAGCGTGCTAACTACGGTTATCAGACAAAAGGAAAATAAAACACATTGCGACCTGATCTAGTAAAAAACTATTAGGCCAGTAATATGTAAAGTTGGGTACTGCTCATTTGGGTATCGTTGATTCAGAATAAAAAGCATCATTAAAAAAACCGCTATAGTTGCATAGCGGATAGTCATTTCTAATAGCGTTATATTTTAAGATGAATTATAACGTAAGCCGTGGTATTAAGCTGTAAAAAAGACGCTAAAGTTCTCCCTCAGCGTCTCATTTTTAATTAATACTGTTATCGTGATTATCCATCAGGAGTAATCACTTATTCGCTACGTAATTAGTCTAAGCGTAATAACTCATTCACTGCAGTTTTGGCACGTGTTTGGGCATCGACTTTTTTGACAATGATTGCAGCATACAAGCTGTGCGTACCATCTGCAGAAGGTAATGAGCCCGGTACCACTACCGAGCCAGCTGGCACACGACCACGATGGATTTCACCAGTTTCGCGGTCATAGATACGCGTTGACTGACCGATATAGACGCCCATCGAGATCACTGCGCCTTCTTCTACGATCACGCCTTCGACGATTTCAGAGCGCGCCCCGATAAAGCAGTTGTCTTCAATAATAGTAGGATTGGCTTGTAATGGCTCAAGGACACCGCCAATGCCGACGCCACCGGATAGATGTACGTTTTTACCGATTTGAGCGCATGAGCCCACGGTTGCCCACGTATCTACCATCGCGCCTTGATCGACATACGCGCCGATATTGACATAAGAAGGCATCAGTACTGCACCCGGTGCAATATATGAGCCTTTACGGGCGATCGCGGGTGGTACAACACGAACGCCTGCTTCTTTAAACTGTGCTTCGCTCCAGTCAGCAAATTTAGTGGGTACTTTGTCATAAAACTGTACGTGCTCGCCAGCTGACATGACGTAATTGTCATTAAGGCGGAAAGATAATAAAACGGCTTTTTTTGCCCACTGATTGACGACCCATTCACCGTCCTTTTTTTCCGCAACGCGTAGGCTACCATTATCAAGTTGCTCCAGCACTTGCTCAATCGCATCACGCACGTCTTGTGGCATATTGGCTGGGCTATAATCGTTACGGTTTTCAAAGGCTTGTTCGATGGTTTGTTGTAATGACATAAAAATTCCTAAAAGCTCATAGGTGAAGGTAAGTAAAAATGGGTTTGATCGCTAAATGAATAGTTCTGCTTGAACTAAAAACGCTGCTTGCCTTATTGTCGCTAATTTAGCCGATTTTAGCAAACCATGTAATGACTCATCAGCACTATGATTGTTTTAATGATCGTCTTAATAACTGTTTTAAATGTTAGACATTAAGTGCTTAAAGCGCGTATCCAGTCTAAAATATCCTGATAGACCAGACTGTTGTGCTCCTCATGCAAAGGCTCATGGCGCATGTTGGGATAGAGTTGTACTGTCACTTTGCTAAAATTTTGTTTCGTTAAGCGGTTGACGGTATTTTGAATTCCTTTACCCATATCGCCTATTGGATCGTTTTTACCACTCACGAACAGCATCGGAAAGTCTTTGTTGATAGTCGTCGCCCAGCGCTTATTAAGTCCGGTTTGCATCAGCGTAAACAACGTCATAAAACCGTTATTAGTAAAGTAAAAACCCGTTAATGGGTCGGCTTCATAAGCCTCAATATTAGCAGGGTTTTCACTGATCCAAGCAAACTGAGAGGAGGATATACGATTATCAAGCTTACTGTTGAGGGCTTTATTCATCACAGTAGCAAACAGGGTATTTTGCTTTTTAGGCGCCGCTTTTGCTAAGAATTTATTCAGTGGCAGCAGGACTTTAACTAAAGGATTGGCATCTGCTGTGCCCATCAGGATAGCCCCTGTGTAGTCTTGGGCATGATGCTTAAGCACCGTACGCACAATGAAGGAACCCATGGAGTGACCCATAATAAAGTGTGGCACATCAGGATGACGTGTCTTCAAGCTATCTGCCATAATAATCACGTCTTTTAATAACGACTGTACTGGATGTTCATTACCAAAGAACCCCAGCTCATCGTCTGTTTTAATCGTCTGTCCATGTCCGAGCTGGTCATAGGTGGCCACTGCGATGCCATTGTCAGCTAAAAACTGCGCAAAGTCAGCATAGCGACCGCTGTGCTCTGACATTCCGTGGACAATAAGGAGAGTCGCCTTTATATCGGTATTGTCGGGCTCAAAAAAAGTATGATGCAAATAATGCGTTTGGTCGGAAGAAGTAATAGAGTTAGCGGTACTCATAAGCGGTTCCTTAAATGGGTAGAGGTTTAAAAATGGACGGCCTGTTATATATTGTGAGACTTATTCAAAATAAAGACGCCATCAGATAAGTTGTGGTTGCACCCAATCTAACCACAAAGCTTTATGGGGTCAATATTATTTGCTGATTTATATTATTTTTTGAATTATTGTCATCGTACAATAGTCTGACCTGAAAGCCTTTTAATTTATGCTTTAATTTTAATTAAGCTTGTGCCTTTATCTACTATCTCCTAATATTATTAGGATACATCACTAAATAATAGAGCCAATGCTTAAAATGCCTATGAAACCTGTGTCTATGTTAAAAGTGCCTACAAAATTAGAAATGCCCATAAAGTTAAAAACGCCTATAAAGAAATTGTTATTAGCAGGTGCAGGTCATGCCCATATTGGTCTACTGCGTCGGCTCCGCACCGAGCACTTAGCGGGCACTGCTATTATGAATGTTGAAGTTACGCTAATCACTGAACAGACGCAGTCTATCTATTCTGGGATGTTACCCGGTTGGATGGCTGGACATTATCATCTTGATGACATCAGTATTGATATTAAGTCGCTATGCTTGCAGGCAGGTGTTCGCTTCATTCAGCGCCCAATAGTTAAGATAGATGCTGAATCGCGTAACGTCGTCACTGCTAACGATGCGTATTTTGACTACGATGTACTGTCGCTAAATACCGGCGCAGATACTGACATGCACTGGTTAAAGGAGGCGACGATAGCTAAAGCCATACCCAGCATCAATAACAGCACTGCTACTACCCCCGCTGTTATTGCTATTAGACCGCTATCCGTATTTATAGATCGTTGGCAGGCAATTCTCCTAGAGGCTCAACTATCATCACACTATCGACTGGCTATCGTTGGGGCTGGGGCGGCCGCGACCGAATTGGTTATGGCAGCGCAAGTCGCATTAAAGAGAATTAATCCAAAGCATCAAGTCTATCTGGTCTGCGGTGAGCATCTATTGTCTGGATTCCATCAGCGTTTTAAGCGTCGTGTTATCAGTCAGCTCAAGCGTCACGGTGTTGCTATGATTCATGCGCGAGCTATAGGATATAGTCATGGTCAATTACTTATCTCATGTGATTCGTTGCCAGAGTCCTTACCGATGGATGCGGTTATTTCTGCTACTGGAGTTACTGGTGCAGCATGGACAGAGTGCACTGATTTAGAAACGGTGGATAACGGATTTGTAGCTGTTAATGCCACCCAGCAAAGTATCTCTCATCCCAATGTGTTTGCGGTGGGTGATGTGGCAACGCGAGTAGATCAAAAGGTGGCGCATTCAGGCGTTCATGCGGTACATGGCGGCGCGATAGTAGCAGATAATTTACTGTCGTATCTGGCAAGAGAGTCAGCGTCAAGTCGTTCCATGCTAGATAATTCAGTACCAAGCAAATCACTGCTAAGCAAGTCACTGTCAAACAGATCATTAGAAAAATATCAGCCCAGAACGCGCACCTTATATTTGTTGTCCTGCGGCGATAAGTATGCCATTGCTAGTTGGGGCAGAATTAGCTTGCAGGGTCGTTGGTTATGGTATCTAAAACGCCACATCGACAAGGGTTTTGTAAAATCGCATTAAGGCTAATGCCTTTTAAAATATTGCTAATGACAGTATTCCCAATAGAAACAGTGCAACTATCAAAGCCAGTGCTAATATAGAATAACGAACCAAAATGCGATTATTAACTACAACAATGTATACATAATGAGGTAGTATTGATTAGTTAAACTTTAAATTAGGAAGGCGCTGATAATGATGGCTTCGTCAATTTAGCCTGCCATATCTATTTTATAAGCTAGGTATGAACTTCGTATAGATATGGATTGACCCCACTCAAAATATAAGCGACAACGTATGAAAAAAATATTGATTGTCCTTGCCCTTGTACTGGTTATCGCTGGATTTTTCTTTTTTGGACTGAACGATTTATTAACCCTTGAAGGAATCCAAGCCCGCTTAAGTCAATTCTACCAGTGGCGTGATGACGCACCGCTGCTCGTTGGTGGGGTGTTTTTCTTAACGTACGTGGTCATCGCGGCATTCTCGTTGCCCGGTGCGGCGATAATGACTCTACTGGCGGGTGCGTTATTCGGATTGTGGTGGGGTCTGCTGCTTGCCTCCTTTGCATCCAGTATTGGCGCGTTGTTTGCTTTTCTTGCCTCGCGTTATTTGTTGCGCGATAGTTTTCAGAAGAAGTTTGCCAATAAGTTAAAAAGTATCAATCAAGGCATAGAAAAAGACGGTGGTTTTTATTTATTCACCTTACGTCTATTGCCTTTATTTCCGTTTTTCGTCGTCAATATCCTGATGGGGCTGACCAAGATTAAGTCGTGGACGTATTATTGGGTCAGTCAAATCGGCATGCTGGCGGGCACGTTTGTGTACGTCAATGCGGGTGTACAACTGGCGCAAATTGACAGTTTAAAAGATATTATCTCACCGGCGCTGCTGGGTTCGTTTGCCTTATTGGCTGTATTCCCGCTCATCGCTAAGAAAATGATTGATTGGTATAAAGGCCGTCAGGTCTATAAAGGCTGGAGTAAGCCATCCTCGTTTGACCGTAATATGGTGGTGATTGGCGCGGGTGCGGCAGGATTGGTGTCATCTTATATTGCCGCCGCTGTCAAAGCAAAAGTCACCTTAGTAGAAGCTCATAAAATGGGTGGCGATTGTCTCAACTACGGCTGCGTGCCCAGTAAAGCACTAATCAAGAGCGCCAAAGTTGCCCATGACATGCGCCATGCTACAGATTATGGCTTGCGAGATGTAGACGTCAGTTATGATTTTAGATCAGTCATGGCGCGGGTACATCGTATTATTGCTACGATTGAACCTCATGATAGTGTTGAGCGTTATACCGAGCTGGGTGTTGACGTCATTGAGGGCTACGCTACTATTATCGACCCATGGACCGTTGAGATTGCTGCTGACGCGGCTGGTAATAAAACAGGCAGCGTTCAACGTTTAACCACGCGCAGCATTGTGGTGGCAGCAGGGAGCAGACCATTTGTCCCACCGATAGCAGGGCTTGAAAGCGTTGACTATCTGACCAGTGACACCCTGTGGGAAGTGCTGAGTAAACAAGAAGCACCACCTAAACGCCTGGTGATTATTGGCGGTGGACCGATAGGTTGCGAGCTATCGCAAGCCTTTGTCCGTCTTGGGTCTAACGTATTTCAAGTAGAGCGTGGCTCACGTCTGCTCAAAAAAGAAGACCAAGATGTCTCAGACTATGCCAAAATCTGTCTAGAAGCAGATGGCGTGCAAGTAATGCTCGAGCATGATGCAGTACGCTGTGAACGCATAGAGGACAGTCAGCGCATAATAGTAAAGTATGAAGGCACTGAAACTGTGCTCGAATTTGACGCCTTGATTATCGCTGTCGGCCGCAGTGCGCGCATGACAGGATACGGGCTTGAGAATCTAGGTATTGATACCAAAGGCACAGTCGTCACCAACGATTATCTCGAAACCAAATACCCTAATATTTTGGCCGCAGGTGATGTTGCAGGCCCTTATCAGTTCACGCATGTGGCCTCACATCAAGCATGGTACGCCGCAGTGAATGCGCTGTTTGGCACCTTTAAAAAGTTTAAAGCCGACTATCGGGTGATTCCTTGGGTGACTTTTATTGATCCTGAAGTGGCTCGAGTGGGTCTCAACGAGCAAGAAGCGAGCGAACAAGGTATCGCGTTTGAAGTCACGCGTTATGACCTTGATGATCTTGATCGAGCCATTACTGACAGCCAAACTACAGGGTGGGTCAAAGTTCTGACCGTACCCAAAAAAGACAAAATATTAGGCGTGACTATCGTAGGGAATCACGCAGGAGAGTTACTTGCAGAATATGTTCTTGCTATGAAACACGGCCTCGGACTGAATAAAATCCTAGGTACCATACATACTTATCCCACCATGAGTGAAGCCAACAAAGCCGCCGCGGGCGAGTGGAAACGTGCCCATGCCCCGCAAACCTTATTAAAATGGGTAGAAAAATACCACCAATTTAGACGGAGTTAATCTAATGTCAAGACTAAAATTTTCAGTAAAACCACTTCTTGCTATGGCCTTGTTGCTACCTGCCGCATCAGTCTATGCTGATTTTAACCATCAAAAATGGGATTCGTTGTTAAGTGATCACGTCACCATGACCAATGGCGGCAAGGCATCTGTTGTGGATTATGGTGGCATGCAAGCGGATAAGTCACAGCTAGCAAGCTATCTTAAGGCTACCAGTGAAGTGAGCCAGTCTGAGTTTAACCGTTGGAATAAAAACGAACAATTGGCCTTTTTGATTAATGTCTACAATGCCCGCACGGTCGAGTTAGTTCTGACCAAATACCCAAATATCAAGTCAATCAAAGACATCGGATCGGTATTTAGCTCACCTTGGAAACAAGACTTCATTCCACTTTTTGGCAAAACCCGCTCATTGGATGATGTTGAACACAATCTGATTCGCGGATCGAAGCGCTATAACGACCCACGTATTCACTTTGCGGTTAACTGTGCGAGCATTGGTTGTCCTGCGCTACAAGATGATGCCTTTACGGGCAAGCGTTTGGACAAACAATTAGAACAAGTGACTGCTAAATTCTTAGCAGATAACAGTCGCAACCGTGTCAAAGGCAATACGCTTGAAGTGTCGCCTATTTTTAAATGGTACAAGGAAGACTTTGCCGCCAACTGGCGCGGAACCAGTAATTTAGAAGGATTCTTAGGACGTTATAGCCAGTCATTGGGGTTAGATAAAACTGAAGCGGCAGCGTTAAAAAAAGGCACTATAAAAATCAGCTACACGGATTACGATTGGCGCTTAAATAAAAAATGAGGATGATGTGAGCTATTCATTAAGTCTATTTGTGAGCAACAAATATGCGCCAATATACTTATGATTAAAACAGTAATGAGAGTGCTTGTAACGCCTTTGACTCAAGCAGTAGCTTTAGCTCGTGGCGTTAAAATCATGCTACGAGCTGCTCGGGTATGGTTAAGCGATAATAAGTCAAACGCATACAAACCCAGTAATGACAATAACTCAAAGCAGACGTCAGCTCATACGGCACCGCCTAAACCGGTTGCCGTCTCTATTATTATTCCGCTATTAAACGAAGCGGACAACCTATCCCAACTGATTCCGCATGTGGCCACTCTCAATCCGTCGCCTCATCAGGTGATATTGGTTGATGGTGGCTCAATAGATGGCTCAGTGACTGTGGCTAAAAAAGTGATTAAAGGCTTAATAGAGGATAGGCAGTTATCTATCGAGTGGCAAGTTATTGAGTCCGCTACAGGCCGTGCTATGCAGATGAATACTGGGGCAGCCGTAGCGACTGGTGATACATTGTTGTTCTTACATGCTGATACCAAGCTACCAAATAATGCTATTACTGAGATGGTACAAGCAATGAGCCATTATAGTGGTCAATATGAATGGGGGCGCTTTGATGTGCGTTTAGACAGCCGCAATCCGATGCTATGGCTGGTGGGCGTTATGATAAATACGCGTTCACGCGTGACTGGAATAGCGACAGGTGATCAAGCAATATTTATTAAAAAGTCGTTATTTGAACAAGTTAATGGTTATCCCCATCAGCCATTAATGGAAGACATAGCGCTTTGCAAACTTCTCAAAAACGTTGTTAGGCCTGCTTGTCTACATCACAAAGTGACGACCTCAGCACGTCGTTGGCAGCAATATGGTACGTGGCGTACGATAATCTTGATGTGGCATTTGCGCTTTGATTATTGGCGCGGGGTATCGCCTAAAGAATTAAAACAGCGTTATTACAATAACTAGAAAAACAGCTAAGAAAAAAGTATCAAGTAAAAAGAAGAGAGCGGTTAAAAAGATAAGTATGGTCAATAAACGAGCAATACCAATGAAAGCACACACCTGCATTATTATCTTTGCTAAGTATCCGGCACGTGCTATGGCAAAGACCCGCTTGATACCCGCGCTTGGGATCGACGGCGCGGCGCAGATGGCGCGGCGATTGCTATTGCACAGTGTCGAGCAAGCAGTAACCACCGGTTATGCGGTTGAATTATGCGTCAGTCCTGCGCCTACTGACCCTTGCTGGCAAACACTTGATTTGTCTGACACGTTGCAATGGTCCGCCCAAACGGATGGCGACTTAGGGGCACGCTTATTGACTGCCAGCCAGCAAGCGTTAAATGAGTATGAAAATATTCTATTAATTGGCACTGATTGTCCAAGCTTAACGGCACAAGAAATGCAAGCAGCCGTGCAACAATTGGACCAGCATGACGCCGTGATGATTCCTGCTTCAGATGGCGGTTATGTGTTATTGGGATTAAACGGCGTTCATGAAAGCCTATTCTCAAACATGACATGGAGTGTTGATAGTGTGGCAGCGGTGACCCAGCAGCGCATTGCGGCACTGGGTTGGACACTGGCGATACTAGACCCGCTACATGACATTGATGAGCCTGCTGACTTAAAACACTTGCCAATAGGCTGGCTCAATGCCAATGATTAATATCTATACTGCTGCTGACAAGCACTTGTACTAAATCGGCTGTGAGAACATTACTGTTTCAATTGTTACGACCGCTCAATCAAAATTTTAACTGGCTTTTACTATTAATAAGGACATTACCATGCATGACGTCGTTCAAGATTATTATGGCAAACAGTTACAGAGCACCGATGACTTAAAGACATCGGCTTGTTGCGATATCAGCACTATGCCGGAATGGCTCAAGCCTCTTTTAGCCAATATCCATGATGAGGTCATGAGCCGTTATTACGGTTGCGGATTGGTGTGTCCAGCGCTACTAGAAGGCTGTCGCATCTTAGATTTGGGCAGTGGTTCAGGCCGTGATGTCTATGCGTTGGCACAACTGGTCGGCAAGACGGGTCATGTGGTCGGTATTGATATGACGGATGAGCAGCTGGCAGTTGCAAGGCAGCATCAGGACTATCATATCGACAAATTTGGTTATGACAATGTGACCTTTTTGCATGGCTATATCGAAAAGTTAGATGAGCTTGATTTAGACGCCAACAGCTTCGATATTATCGTCTCAAACTGCGTGATCAATTTATCACCGGACAAGTCAGCGGTTATGGCAAGTGTGCAGCGCTTACTTAAACCAGGTGGGGAGTTTTATTTTTCTGACGTCTATGCGGATCGCCGTATTCCGCAGAATTTGGTTGATGATCCTATATTATATGGGGAGTGTTTGAGCGGTGCATTGTACTGGAAGGATTTCACACGTTTGGCTCGAGAGGCGAGCTTCTTAGACCCGCGTCTGGTTGAAGCCCGTCCCCTTGAAATCACTGACCCTATACTGGCCGCTAAGATTGGTGACATTCAATTTTTCTCTGCCACTTATCGTTTGTTTAAGATTGCAGCGCTCGAAGATGCTTGCGAAGACCACGGTCAAGCAGTGATATATAACGGCACTATTGATCAGCTGCCGCACCGTTTTGATCTTGATAAACATCACGCCATTGAGACCGGTCGCGTGTTTCCTGTATGTGGCAATACGTTTCGAATGCTCAAAGAGTCTCGCTTTGCACCGCATTTCGAGTTCATCGGTGATGACAGTCGGCACTACGGTATTTTTGCAGGCTGCGGTGAGTTGATACCATTTGGTGAGACTGCTATGTCAGCAACCAATACTGACTCAGGCGGTTGTTGCTAGCATAGAACCAGTCGGCCTTTTGCACTGTACATCAAAGGTTTCGTTAAACATAAAAAGACCATCAAATTATTTGATGGTCTTTTTTGTATCTTAGCCTAACTTCAGAGTATAGCTTTCTTGTTTCGTTTGTAGACGTCTATAACAAGCGCACCCTCTTAAAGCTTAGGGCAACAAGGCCACAAGTCTGGCTTTAGTTTGTTCATTCATCGCGTCAATAGGGGTGACTAGTGCTTGCGCCAATGCATTGTGCGCGATGGATTCGGGCCTCTCAGCGGCAACCAACGCCACCGCTTGTTTAATCACTTTTTGGGCGTTTTCAGCATTTTTCATGAGGTTCTGTATCGCATAATCTGCGCTGACCGCTTCCTCAGTAGGATGCCAGCAGTCAAAGTCTGTGACTAGCGCCAAGGTTGCATAGGCAATACTGGCTTCACGCGCCAGCTTGGCCTCTGGCATATTAGTCATCCCGATAACATCTGCCTGCATTTGGCGATACCAGTGTGATTCGGCGCGGGTTGAGAACTGTGGCCCTTCAATACAGACATAGGTCGCTTTTGGATGGCATTGTCCTTCGCTGATATCTGCTTTGTCATAAGCACGCGTTAGAATATCTGCTAGGGCAGGACACAGCGGGTCAGCCATAGACACATGGGCAACCGCGCCATCACCGAAGAACGTACTCACTCGCTGCTTGGTCATATCGATCATCTGATCTGGGACGACCATATCTAGTGGTTTCAAGTTTTCTTGTAATGAGCCAACTGCTGATACGGAGATAACATAGCGCACGCCAAGACTTTTTAGCGCATAAATATTAGCTCGATAAGGCACTTCAGATGGCGTTAATCTGTGGCCTTGACCGTGCCGCGTTAAAAAGGCGACCGTTACACCATCTAGATCACCGAGGACAATATCGTCAGACGGATTACCATATGGCGTCTGTATAGTAATGCTACGCTTATTGGTTAAGGCTTGCATTTGATACAGACCGCTGCCACCGATAATCGCAATGTTAGCAGAGGGTTGAGCCGTATTCTCTATCGTAGTCAGTGTCATAAAAGTTTCCATACATATAATAATCAAAGACAAGGTTACTGGTTAACATAGCGAAGCATTTGCTAACTCAAACTGAATTTATTCTAAGTCTACTTCCATAAAAGATACTGGGGTAGATTTCATATATAAGATATAGCAGAATCGAAGAGATCGTAAAAATAAATTGAAAAATACAATTCAATCACTCTGGTTAAGATAAGCAATGTTTGGTGAAGTCCCCTCAAAAAACAGTCTTGTTTCTATTGGCCGCCAATAAAGGTTTACAATGCCCCTAAATTTTGCTTAAATAGTTAATTAATGAAACTATGTTTCACATAGTGGAACAAGACATGTGGTCATCAATTAAACGAATTATTATCTTGTTGCTCAAGTAGCTCTGTGTATAAGGTGTTGAAAGCAAAAGATAAAATACACTGTGGTTTATTTATTATAGGAATTACTATATTATTACATATCTGTAACGCATTAGTATTCACATATTGATGCAGTTAGTTGTATTAAATCGATTACTTCAAGGATGAATTCAATGCTCAATTCTTTAAAATCTCCGTTACTTTTATCAGCGATGCTCAGCGTCACTTTAGGCCTTACAGCCTGTTCATCTCCAAGCTCAGAAAGCAGTGATGATAGTGTTGCTACTGATACCGCTGATACGGCAGCTGCTAGTGATAAGCTTGAGACCAAGTTTGTCACCATAGCGACAGGTGGCGCATCTGGCCCTTATAATATTATCGGCACCTCATTAGCTGAAATCTATGTCAAAATCTTTGGCGTCAACTCAAAGACTCAAACCACAGGCGCCTCAGTAGAAAACGTCAATTTATTGACACTAGGCAAAGTTGATATGGCATTGGCCCTTAGTGATGTGGTCAGCGATGCGGTTGAAGGTAAAAATAACTTTGATGCGCCAATCACTAATATTCAACAAATTGCCGTATTGTATCCTAACGTGATTCAGTTGGTTGCCACCCAAGATTCTGGAATCAAAAATATTGAAGACTTAAAAGGCAAACGTATTGCTGTTGGCGCTCAAGGTTCTGGAACCGAAGTCAATGCTCGGACATTACTAGAAGGGTTTGGCCTGACTTATGATGATGTCGAGGTGGATTATTTAGGCTTTGCTGATGCTGCGGATGCCATGAAAGCGGGCAAAATCGAAGCGGCATTTTTTAGTAGTGGGCTACCTAACTCATCTTTGTTAGAGTTAGAACAGGGCTTAGATCTGCAACTAGTAACGATTAATCAAGACACGCTTGGTAAGCTCATTGAAACAAAACCTTACTTCAAGACTTTTGAGATTCCTGTAGGTACTTATGGTAATGATGCTGCTATCCCGACGGCAGCCGTCATGAACGCCTTATTAGTGCGTTCTGATATGTCTGAGGATGACGTTTACAAACTGACCAAAGCTTTATTTGATAATTTAGAAGGTTTGAAAAATGCCCACCAAGCAGCCGCTGATATTAGTTTAGAGACGGCGCAGCAAGGTATGGTAGCGCCTATTCATCCAGGAGCCAAAAAATACTATGATGAGCAAGCTGCTAAATAAGCGCTCATGGCTATGGTTATTAACTGGCGCAGCACTTATTGTTGCGCTAGTTTTTTTTACGCTATGGGCCGTGTCTACACGCCAGTCTGTAATCGAAGTGCGAGTTGATGGCGTTGAGGATGCTGATGAATCTGATAAAGTGGTCTGTTATTTCATCGAACCCAACTTCCAACTGCGATGGATTCATTCTGTAGAAAAACAGTGGTGGGAGGAACAGTATCTTCGCGAAAGCGATGGGTTACTGCTGACCACCACTTATTTTCAAGCTTTCGGTGCGGGCACCCCATCAACTGAAGCGCTTGCTTCTGTACAAAAACCTGGCTATGTAGGTTATCAAATCAATGAAAGACTCCCCCATCTGAACTGGGTAGTATCCCGGCTAACTAAAGGTGAAATCGATTATGCTGACTATCGGATTTTGATTCATCAATGGGTGCCAGATTACTCAGAGGTAACAATTACGCCCAAAGCGTATAATCTAATGGATAGATTTAATAAGGACTTGTGCCATGAACTCTCAAGTGACGGATCACAGTAGCGCATCCACCATGTCTAGCGAAGATGCCAAGTTGTCGAAGCATCCGAACCCTCATGCAGATACTGATATTGACGATGATGTTGATCCCAATATCACTCAGGCGATATTGGAAAAATATGACCGAGAGTCAATTACCCGTCATATCACCCAAGGACCAGTAAGATATATTATCGCTGGGATTTGCATCTTCTATTCACTCTATCATTTGTATGTCACCTTTAATCCTATGCCAGCCTTGCTACAACGGTCTGTGCATGTAGGGGTTGGGTTTGCGTTGATCTTTTTAATCTTTCCCGCCAGTAAAAAAAGCAGTCGCAAACGGGTGGCTTGGTATGACTGGATTTGGTTTGTATTGTCCTTCTCTGGGATGGCCTATCTCATATATGAGTACCAAGACATTGTGACCTCTCGCGGCGGAATGGCCAATCAGATGGATGTAATATTTTCTATCATCACGGTGGTCTGTGTGCTTGAAGGCAGTCGACGCATCACTGGCTGGATATTGCCCATATTGGCGTCGATATTTTTGCTCTATCCATTTATAAGTCATTTAGACTTTATGCCAAATCGTTTGCTCACTCGGCCATATGATTTTGGTGATATTTTTGGTCAGCTATTTTTGAAGACTGAAGGGCTATACTCCGTTGCGATTGGGGCGTCAGTTACTTTTATCTTTCTGTTTATTTTGTTTGGAGCATTTTTGGCTCGCTCTGGAATGGGACAGTTATTTAATGACTTGGCATTAGCACTGGCCGGTGATAAAAAAGGCGGTCCGGCAAAGGTGGCCGTTATTTCAAGCGGCTTTATGGGCAGTATTAACGGCTCAGCCTTGTCAAACGTAGTCAGTACCGGCGCGTTTACCATCCCTTTGATGAAAAAGGTTGGTTATCATAAAGATTTTGCTGGCGCAGTAGAAGCCAGTGCCTCGGTCGGCGGTCAAATCTTACCGCCTATTATGGGTGCCAGTGCCTTTATCATGGCGGAGACCACAGGGTTGCCTTATAGCACGATTGCCTTGGCAGCATTATTACCAGCGGTGTTATATTATCTGGGTGTCATCGCACAGGTTCATTTTCGCGCTGGACGCCGCGACTTAAAAGGTATTGCCAAAGAGAGTCTGCCACAGGTAAAAGAAGTATTAAAAGCGCGCGGCCATATGCTATTGCCGATTGTATTTTTGATATTTTTATTAATAAAAAATGTACCAGTAGGTTATGCAGCTGCCTATACTATTGGCTTTACGGTCGTGATTAGCATGCTCCGAGCAGAGACGCGCATGGGGTTTACGGATATTTTGGGCGCTCTAGAAGACGGTGCTCGCCAGTCATTAGCAGTAATGGCCGCCTGTGCGGTGGTGGGTATTATCATCGGAGTAGTCAGTCTGACTAGCTTTGGTACGGTGATGACCTCTGCAATTGTGACGTTAGGGGCAGGGTCATTGTTCTTCACGCTAATTCTAACGATGCTAGCGTCGATGGTTTTAGGCATGGGGCTACCGTCGATTCCTGCGTACATCATCACGGCAACCATGGCAGCGCCTGCCTTAGCCGGTTTTGATATTCCTATTCTGTCAGCGCATATGTTCGTGTTTTATTTTGGGGTTTTTGCTAACATTACTCCACCGGTATGTTTGGCAGCCTTTGCAGGTGCTGGTATATCAGGTGGTGACCCAATGAAAACTGGCTTCTTAGCGCTAAAACTAGCATTAGCCGGATTTATTGTGCCGTTTATGTTTATCTATAATCCTGCCATGCTGATGATAGATCCTACCGGTCTAGCCGTAACCGCTAAGGACTTCCCACTGCCGCCTATTATTGACATAGTCACGGTGGTATTGACCTCTGTTACGGGTGTTATTGCACTAAGTGCAGCGTTAGAAGGCTATTTCAAAGGAAGTCTGAATTCCCTGACGCGTGCAATATTAGCAATTGGGGCGTTACTGCTCATCTATCCTGAGCTTACGACCGGTTTAGTAGGTGGGGTTATTGTATTAGGAATTGCTGTGCTAAATGTTAGAGCCAGTAAGTCCGTATCGACATCATCAACCGCTTACAAGTCGTAGCGTTTAAGAGCCATGAATCCTAAGTCAAAACGAGCGAGATAAACAGCCATTAGTGTTGTTTATCTCGTTTTTATTTAGCATTGACCATAAGTTAGCTTGATTTGAATTAAAAGAGAAAAGCTCTCAGTAGACCTTTTCTTAGAGAGTGCTTCTTAAGTTCTAAACATATTTAAAAATAGCTACTAGCGTTTAGCGACTCTCTTGTACATACCCTGAGCAAGGGCCTTAACTATCATCGCCTGACTTTGCACAAAGCCATTGTACTTGGGCAAGTTATCGTCCATATCTTCGACACGGCGATTATAAAATAGATGCATGGTAGGTTCAGGCAGAGCAGCACCATCAGGGTAATTTGTCGTAGGCACTAATATGAGATTTCCACCCACAGCCATTTCTATACTGGGCTTATCGCAGCGAGTACAAAGCCCGCGGCTGATATTCGGCGGGAGTTTCCAGCGGCGAAATTTGGTGCTAATTAGGTTTAACTCACTCACATCCGGCTTGAGCAAAATCGTTACATCATTATAAGCTTGGCCAGTGAACTCTTGGCAAATAGTACAGTGGCAGATAAAGCGACCAATAGGTTTATTGTTGATAGTATAAGTATTGGTATAACAGGAGCAAGAGGCTTCTTGTGGGGTAAATTCGCGGCTCACTGGTCAGTCCTTAATAAGAGGATTGTTATTATTTGTTTTTAGGTGGTGGTGGCGGAGGTGGGGGCGGTATTGCGGCAGGTTGAAAGTTTGTAGGTCTAGTACGAGTAACTCCCGCTAAAGGAGAAGGCTTGTTTAATGACTCATTTAAACCTTTATTTAAACCGTCAAATAAAGGTTTATCAGTGTTTTTGTCAGAATTTTCTGGATTACTCATAGTTCATCCTAGTATTAACTTTCATTTGAAGGGCTTAAGCTTTCAGCTGACTTTATAAATTCAATCCATGCAACATCTTCACTAGGTATGAGTATGTTTGTAACACCAGTCATTGCAAATAAGACACTTACCATCTGTTCTTCTCCTTCTATGGTTTCAGACTTTTCACCAATCCACGAAGGGTCAGAGATATTAAAATGACCCTCTGAATGTTGAGGAGGAAACTCATCAGGGTATCCGTAAATTCTTCGTCCTTCGAAAGTAGAGTCAATTTTAGTCTTTATAATAATATATTTATCGGGATTACTTTTGAATGCATTAAACCATTCTGAAATATATGAATGTTCTTGAGATACTCCAAAGTGTCTTGAAATCCTATGAATATAATCATTATTCGATATATAGCTAAATAGTAGTCCATAAATAACTGCTAATACAAAGGAGATTATCTCCCCTGTATTTGAGTATATTTGACCAAAAGAATATGCTTTCCCAATAATTAATAATAGCCATTCAACAAGAAAATAGCTCGATTTAATAATAACTGTGAAAATAAGGGCCTGTATTATTCTTTCAAACTGATTGTTTATTCTAAAGGGTGTAAGACTATAAAAAATCCAAGCTGTTAAAAATCCTGGAAGAAGATAATTTAACAGATGAACTGTACCCTCTGCTAATTCACCCACATTAAATCCCTAACAACCCAATTTACCTTCAGCTTCTAATGCTTTTTTGCTGCGTATTGGCGCTGGGCAATCTTCACCGTAATACTGACGATCAGCAAAGTAGCTTGAACGTACCATTGGGCCTGCCCAAATGCTAAAGAAGCCAATCTTTTTGCCATAGTCCATATAGCGCTGGAACTCATCCGGATGGACATAGCGATCGACAGGTACATGGTCCTTACTGGGCTGTAGATACTGCCCAACTGTAATCATGTCGACGTTATTCGCCTTTAAGTCATCAAGTAAGGCATAGATTTCTTCTTCGGTCTCACCCAGCCCGACCATAAAACCACATTTGGTGGGAATATCAGGACGACGCTCTTTATAAATTCTAAGCAAATCTAATGAATGTTGATAATCAGAACCCGGACGGAATGCTTTATACAAACGTGGTACGGTCTCAATATTATGGTTAAAGACATCTGGCGCGGTTTCGGTCAACAAGTCTAATGCCACTTCCATACGACCACGGAAATCAGGAACTAAGATTTCGATTAGGCAATTGGGACTGAGCGCTCTTGCTTCATCAAGCACTTCAACAAAATGAGCAGCCCCGCCGTCTTTTAGATCATCGCGATCGACTGAAGTGATAACGGCATACTTCAGCTGCAAGCCTAAAATAGTCTCAGCAGTATGGCGCGGTTCATCGGCATCGAGATTGTTAGGGCGACCATGTCCCACATCACAGAACGGACAACGGCGGGTACAAATATCGCCCATAATCATAAAGGTGGCCGTACCATCAGCGAAACACTGTGGCAAGTTCGGGCAGGCCGCTTCTTCGCAGACTGTATAGAGCTTTTGCTCACGTAAGGTGGCTTTAATGCGAGCCACTTCGGCAGGTGATGACATTTTAACCCGAATCCAATCTGGCTTTTTCTTGGCCTCGATGGTAGGAATCACTTTAATTGGGATACGCGCTACTTTGTCATAGCCACGTAGTTTTTCGCCTTGGATGGCTTTTTTCGGCTTGATTCTAGCAGCAGGAACGTGCGTTTGTACGGCTAATGAGCTCATAAACTGATCCTAAACCCTTATAACTTTAAGCTTTTATGAAATACCTAAGCCTTTATTAAATAAGAGTTCTGTTTATTATTCAAGAAGAGTGAACGGTAATATTTTATACGCTGATTATAGCAAACCTTGTATTGTTTTTCATCTTTGTATCAGTAACAAATGCAAGTGATACCACAACCATAATGTATTGAAGTGGTACACCCTAGTGTAGAGATACCAGTAGCCCACATGAAGATAGGCGTTAGCGCGATTTGTGATAAAGAGACAACAAATGAGTACAAAGCTACGCTATTTAGAGGACAGCATCCCATATGGTGCATATGGTGCATATGGTGCATATGGTGCATATGGTGCATATGGTGCATATGGTCTAATCTAACAGAAAATCGGCATGACAATACAGTTAAATTAACTGAATATGATGATGAGTAATGCTATCGGTAACCCAGAGAAAAATACCTCCCATTTTTATAATAAATGTTGGTTATGGGGAGGAGATTTCGGTTTGCTTCTTAACATTTTGGCTGTTTTAAGCTATATTGTAGGGATAATTATTCAATGTCGTACATCGATGCAGGCAGTCATTCTGACTACTCACGCGATGTACTGATGACCCAACTAACGAGGACGACTATTGTGTTAGAAGCTTATCGTAAACATGTCGCAGAACGTGCCGAGCAAGGAACAGTACCGCTTCCACTTAATGAGAAGCAAGTAGCAGACTTAGTTGAGCTATTAAAAAATCCACCAGCAGGCGAAGATGCGTTCTTAATGAACTTGTTGGAAAACCGCATTCCTGCCGGTGTTGACCAAGCCGCTTACGTTAAAGCCGCGTTTTTAGCCGCTATCGTTAAAGGTGAAGCAACTTCTTCATTAGTTAGTAAGAAAAAAGCAATTGAGATTTTAGGTACTATGCAAGGTGGCTATAACGTACAGCCATTGGTTGCTGCGTTAGATGATGAAGAGCTGGCGCAAGACGCCGCCGACGCCCTGAAAAAAACCTTATTGGTCTTTGATGCGTTCCATGACGTGACTGAAAAAGCAGAAGCGGGCAATGACATCGCTAAAGAAGTCATCCAATCTTGGGCGGACGCTGAATGGTTCTTGAACCGTGCTGAAGTACCAAAGAAATCGACGTACACGACTTTTAAAGTCACTGGCGAAACCAATACCGATGACTTGTCTCCTGCGCAAGATGCGTGGAGCCGTCCTGATATTCCATTGCATTCATTGGCCATGCACAAAAACTCTCGCGACGGTATCATCGCTGACGAAGAGGGTGTGGTTGGTTCTATGAAACAGATTGAAGCGCTAAAAGAAAAAGGCCATCAGTTGGCTTATGTTGGTGACGTAGTAGGTACCGGCTCTAGCCGTAAATCAGCGACCAACTCAGTATTGTGGTTGATGGGCGATGATATTCCTAACGTTCCGAACAAGCGCGGCGGTGGTCTAGTACTGGGTAACAATATTGCCCCTATCTTCTTTAACACTATGGAAGATTCAGGCGCACTCCCTATCGATGGCGTCAACGTCGATAATTTAAATATGGGTGATGTATTCGATATCTATCCGTATGAAGGCAAAATCACTAAGCATGACTCTGATGAAGTGCTATCAACGTTTAAGCTAAACTCGTTAACTTTACTTGATGAAGTGCGTGCTGGTGGCCGTATCCCACTAATCGTTGGTCGCGGCTTGACCAATCGTGCCCGTGAGTATATGGGACTTGAGCATTCAGATATCTTTGCGAAGCCAGAAGAGCCAGCTGATACGGGCAAAGGTTATACTTTAGCGCAAAAAATGGTCGGCAAAGCTTGTGGTCTAGACGGCGTCCGCGCTGGCATGTACTGCGAGCCAAAAATGACTACTGTCGGCAGCCAAGATACCACCGGTCCGATGACTCGTGATGAGCTAAAAGACTTAGCTTGCCTAGGTTTTCAGACCGATTTAGTATTGCAATCATTCTGTCATACGGCTGCTTATCCAAAGCCTGTGGACATAGAAACTCAGCACACGCTACCTGACTTTATCATGAACCGCGGTGGCGTGAGCTTACGTCCAGGTGATGGTATTATTCACTCATGGTTGAACCGTATGCTACTTCCAGATACCGTGGGTACGGGTGGTGATTCGCATACCCGTTTCCCAATGGGTATCTCGTTCCCAGCGGGTTCTGGTCTCGTTGCTTTCGCAGCTGCGACTGGTGTGATGCCACTTGATATGCCTGAGTCTGTGCGTGTTCGCTTCGTAGGCGAACGTCAAGCCGGTATTACTTTACGTGATTTGGTTCATGCGATTCCGTACCAAGCGATCAAAGATGGCTTACTAACAGTTGATAAAAAAGGCAAAATCAACGAGTTTAACGGTCGCATCCTTGAGATTGAAGGTCTTGATGACTTAACGCTTGAGCAAGCATTTGAGTTATCTGATGCTTCCGCTGAGCGTAGTGCCGCGGGTTGTACTATTGCCTTATCAGAAGCGTCAATCACTGAGTATTTGACCTCGAACGTTACCTTGCTTAAATGGATGATTTCAGAAGGTTATGGCGATGCGCGTACTATCAGCCGCCGTATTGAAGCGATGCAAGAGTGGCTAGCAAATCCAAGCCTCATGCGCGCTGATGAAGATGCTGAATATACCATTGATATGGTCATCGATATGAGCGAGATCAAAGAGCCTATCCTTTGCTGCCCGAATGACCCTGATGATGCCAAAACATTGTCAGATGTTGCAGGGAATGCCATTGATGAAGTATTCATTGGTTCGTGCATGACCAACATTGGTCACTTCCGTGCGGCAGGTAAACTGCTACAAGAAGTACCAGCAGGTAGCTTAAAAACTCGTTTATGGATTGCGCCACCCACTAAAATGGATGCGCGTCAGTTGATGGAAGAAGGTTACTACAACATCTACGCACAAGCCGGCGCTCGTACTGAAATGCCAGGTTGTTCACTATGTATGGGTAACCAAGCACGTATCGCACCGAATTCTACTGCGGTATCGACGTCAACCCGTAACTTCCCGAACCGTTTGGGTCAAGGCGCAGATGTATATCTCGCTTCAGCTGAGCTTGCTGCCGTCGCTGCGGTATTGGGTAAATTGCCAACCAACGACGAGTATCAGCAATACGCTGGCATGCTCAACAGTATGGGCGATGAAGTGTATCAATACATGAACTTCGACCGTATGGAAGAGTATACTGAAGAAGCGGATAAAATTAACGTTGCTCAATTGACTTAATTTTTGAATTAAAAGCTTTTTAGTAGTCTAAAAATAAAAACCCCGTATCGTAATGATGCGGGGTTTTTTGTGTGGCGAACGTTAGCAATTAAAGCCAGTGAATCCACGTATATTAGTTATATGTTCTTTTGCATAACCATTCAATATTGAATGGTTATAAGCTATAATAGCCATTAAGCTATCAAATATGAATGGTTACTATGATATGAGATTTGATTTCTATACGCCAAGCGAGGTTACCCAAATCTTGGGAGAGCGTCTAAAAAAGCGACGTCTTATCCTAAATCTAACACAATCAACGCTAGCAGAGAGAGCAGGTGTTGGTATTAGTACCGTCGTTAGAATTGAGTCAGGCCAAGGTGGTACATTAGATAATATGGTGCGCATGGCAATAGGTCTTGGCTTAATTAATGAATTTGCCGAGTTGTTTGATATTGCCCCTGCGAATATTAAAGAAGTCATGGAGCAGAAAAATCTGCGCCAACGTGCCTCTACCAAAACGTCATAAGGACGCTCATCTATGTACACACCAATACCATCAATTAAGGTGTTTTACCAAGGGTTCGGTGAGCATCGCCTAGTGGGCCATTTGACGATAGAGGGGCATCGCCCCGTTTTTGGTTACGATGATTCATGGGTTACAGATGGATTTGAGTTGTCGCCAATAGAGATGCCACTGCGCTCTACTCCTTATCGTGGGCTTAACAAAAATGCTCATTATTTGTGCGGGTTATTAGCCGATAGCTTACCAGACGGTTGGGGTATCCTGTTGATGGATCGGTTTTTTCGGCAAATATCTGATGAGTCTTCTCGCAACATGACAGTATTAGAGCGCTTTGCCTATGTTGGTGATTCGGCAATGGGGGCATTAACCTTTGAGCCTGAGCAACCGCTTATTCCTGATGCTGTTGAAGTCAGCCTTGCTAAGCTTGCACATGCCAACCAAACGCTTCTTGCAGGGCAAGAAAGTGACATACTGGCAGAGCTGATTGCAGTGGGTGGCTCACCACAAGGAGCAAGGCCAAAAGCACTCGTATTATTTGATAAAGACTCTAAGCTTATCACCACAGATTTGAACACCCTTCATCCATCAGCCACGCCTTGGCTCATTAAATTTCCAGCGCAAAATGAGCATAAAAGTGTGTGCTTACTGGAAGCCATTTATGCAGATATGGCCAAGTTATCGGGTTTAAATATGCCTTGTCATTATTATTTTGATATTGACGAAAATCACAGTGCATTTGGGGTTGAGCGTTTTGATAGGGTAGACGGTCAGCGGGTACATATTCACACGCTAGCAGGGCTGTTAGACCTTGATTTTCGCATGCCTTTTTCTTTAAATTATCTGCAGTATTTACGCTGTGTGCGCATGTTGACTCAATCGCAACAGCAAGTTGCACTGGCTTATAGACAAGCCGTCTTTAATGTCGTTTTTAATAATAAAGATGATCATAGTAAAAACTTCTCATTTATGATGAATAAGCAAGGGGAGTGGTCTTTATCACCAGCTTATGACTTGTCTTACAATACAGGATTTGATGGCTGTCATCAGATGGATGTTTGCGGTGAAGTCACGCATCCAACCTTAACGCATTTGCTTACACTTGCCAAACAGGCAGATATTAAACAAGAGACTGCCAAAAAAATTATTGGACAAGTTATAGCCGCCGCCAAGCATTTTTTAACTAAAATTGAAAGTTACTGTATTGATAAGAATTTATTAAATCAAGTAATTCACGATGTAACCGCTAATGTTAGTAGAATGAAATAACAAAAATTAAAAACCCCGCATCGTAATGACGCGGGGTTTTTGTATGGCGAATGTTAGAAATTAAAGCCAGAGTGAGCTTTTACTTTACTTACCCTGATAAACCGGCTTACGCTTTTCCATAAAGGCGGTAATACCTTCTCTAAAGTCGTCCGTTTTTGCCATCATCACTTGCTGCTCAACTTCTAGATCGAGCGCCTCACTCAGCCCAGAATAAGCATGAACATTGAGCATGTGCTTCATCGATGCCAGTGCTTTTGCAGGTAACTGACTTAGACGTGTCGCCAATGCGTTGACGCTTGCATCAAGTTCCTCAGCGCTGACGACTTTATTAACTAAGTCTAAGCGTGCCATATCTTCTGCTTTTAACTTATCACCGAGCATGACTAACTCTGTAGTCTTCGCAGCACCAATGAGTTGATTGAGCAAGTAGATACCGCCAGCATCTGGGATCAAACCGATATTAACAAAGGCTTGCACAAATTTTGTATTGTCAGCGGCAATACGAAAGTCACAAGTTAACGCCAGATTCATACCAGCACCTGCGACCGCGCCTTCTAGTTTGGCAATAATGGGCTTATGAATGTCTCGCAACTTCAAGCTAACTTCAGCAACTTCCCTCAACATAAAATCAAGCTTAGCCACTAAAGCCTCAGACTCCATGCCATTCTCAAGCATCTCACCGATATGACCGCCACTAGAGAAGTTGTTACCGCCGCCTTGTAAGACGATGACTCGCACCTGATCATCCTTGTCCGCTTTATCGAGTGCCTCCATAATAGCCCCCTTCAATGGGGTGCTAAAGGCGTTAAGAGTCTTGGGATCATTCATAGTGATAGTGGCAATATGCTGCTCGGTTTGGTACTCGACTAAAGGTTGCGACATGGTATTTCCTTTATCTATAGTTTCTATGCAATGAGTGGTTCAACGTCCATTACTATAGCAGTTTGAGATTGTTATAAAAGCTGATTCTGTGGGCGCTTAAGACACGGTCCGATCACAACCAAACAAGGTCCTATTGCTTTATCTCTATAAGCCCATCGACAATAAAACTTCCTGTTCAAAAATAATACTATTAAACAAATGACTTGTACACTATGCTAAAAGGCCAATACGAGTGTCAGGGATATACTCGTTGATGAGTCTATATCCATTTATATCAAATAAATCTGTCAGACAAGGACGTGGTTATGCCAAAAATTAAGATTAATAATGTTGAAATCTATTATGAAGATAGCGCACCTGATGATCAGCAAAAGCCGGTGATGGTGTTCGCGCATGGTCTGCTGTGGAGTACGCGAATGTATGACAAGCAGGTCGCGCACTTTCAAGAGGATTATCGCTGTATCGCCTTTGATTTTCGCGGGCAAGGGCAGTCACAGATTACCAAGTCCGGCTATGATATGGATACCTTGACTGATGATGCTCTCGGACTACTATCAGCACTGAATATAGATAAGTGTCACTTTGTAGGACTATCGATGGGCGGGTTTGTGGCGCAGCGTATTGCGATTAAACATCCTGAATTACTGCTATCACTGACACTGTTAGAGACATCATCTGACCCTGAAGATCCGAAACTTGCACCGCAATATCGTAAACTGATGACGGCAATCCGCTGGTTGGGGATGAAGCGAGTCAGTAACAAGGTGATGCCAATTATGTTTGGCAGTACTTTCTTAGGAGATAAATCGCGTAAAGCTGAAAATAAAGAATGGCTACTGATGCTGCAAGGCAATCGTAAAGGCGGTGTGACTAAAGCGACAATGGGCGTGATTGAGCGTAAAGGGACTTATGAGCAGCTTGGCGATATCAGTACGCCGACGCTGATTATAGTGGGTGATCAAGATGCAGCCACACCTTATCCAAAATCTGAGCGAATGCACTTTGCCATTAAAGGCTCTAAGCTTGCAGTTATTAAAGGCGCCGGTCATACGGCAACTGTAGAAGAACCTGAGCAGGTTAATACAGCCATTAGTAAGTTTTTAGAGTGCTGTGTTTAGTTTGTAAGATTTCACTAAGAAAAAAGCCGTTATCAAGTTAATGATAGCGGCTTTTTTATTTCGAATATTGATTGTGATGCTGCTTCTATTTTAAAGCAGCGACTTATAGTCGCTATTACCATCATTGATAGTGCCAAATACTTCTGATCGATTGACCACTTCATGTGCCCAAGCGCGATGAGTGGCTGGTTCTAGCATGGTATTATTATACTTAAATACCGCTTTGGCCTCGCTATGTAATATAGCTTGTGCTTCATCAAGCATACTCAACGGTACGCAGTAAGCCTGTTGCACTAAAGCAATTTGACTGGGGTGAATGACCGTTTTGCCTACCAATCCTAAGCTCACATCACGGGTCAGCTCTTTCATAAATAGCATCGGCTGATCTAAATACTCAAATACGGGCGCGGTCAAATAAAACCCATGCGGCACAAAGCAGCCTAGCAGCTGATAAACGAGCGTGCCAATCGGCGTATCATAAATAATACTGTCTTTTGGACGACGTAGACGCAACGCGGCAAATAAATCGTTGCCACCGATACGTAGTGCAAATATAGGCTGGCTAAAGGCTTCTTTAAAGGCGATAGCTATTTCTTGATTGTGATGCGGATTAAATAAAGCAGCGGTTTCTAACGTTGGCATCAACAACTGATCCGTACTTACGTTTTGACAGGCCATGCGCCAGTTGGATAAGCTATACATATCGACCTTGGGCATCACAAAACCATCAAGCAAGTCAATATGTTTGAAGTCTGCTAGCTCTTGTAACATCATCGGATTGCGCGGACGCACAAATACTAAGGGGCGCGTCGGTTGCTGGCTCTGAATGTTTGCTTGGTTTGAGGGTTCATTGATGCTATTGACATGTGACGCCCACATATTTAGCAGGGCCTGCAATCGTGTCAGCGCTAGATCCACATCACTATGACTAACGGCATCTTCTAAACAAATAATAATACTGTCAATAGTCGGTAACTTGTCTCGCTTGATGACCTGCCAAATATCTTGCCGTGTCGCTGGCATGTATAGGCTTGCCCCCAACTGATAAGGATGATGGGTGCATGGCTTGATCATCGCGTGGCGCTCAGTGATGAGATGGGCGTAAGACTGGGTATGATTGTAAAGGCTGGACGATTTATCTGGCATAGTCGATGTCATAAGTAGTAGTGAATGAGAATACAGAGGAATAAAAAATAGGGATAACGGTGTAACAATGGCGCTGTTTTGGTCAAAATTCTTGACTCTATTATTTGCAAGCGTTCAAAGGCGCTTGTTTGTTTTTATTAGACCGTATATACGTTAAACCCTATGTACAGGCCAAAGGTTTTTTCGTATTGTTGAGGTTACGTATTGGCAGTACGCTGCTTAATAAGCGTAACGGCTTGATAAGGTAATATGTTAGCACCTAATATTGTAATATTAACATTATGCTCAGTACATAAATGGCGTAACAATGCGGTATCGGGATGATCAGAGGACGCTAGCAAGACGCGCTCAGGCTCTCGACGTAATATCGCCCGCGTCGCCTCAGCGATGGTCGGCTTAATACGGTTGCGATTGGTAATTTGATAGCGCTCGGCCAGCGTATCAATGATGGTCTTGGTATTATAACGCGGCTGCGTAAAAGTCGGTAACTGCGACGGCTGTGTGGCCAATTTCTGCCTAGCGGTATCGATATGATCGATAAACGCAAGGCTATGATCAACCTCTATTAAGTTATTATAAAACACACTGCGATGTAGACCCTCTTGCGGTGCGGTATATAAACTGCGCGAAATCAACCCTGATACCGTACTATTTAATAAGCCCGATGGAATGAGCCAATCGTCGCTACTAGCGGCAAGCCAAGCCACCCCGGCAGGATCAGCAAGTGTGAGCAGCGGAATCGTATCTGCCCCTTGATGAAAAATATTAGCAAAATTTGGATGCGTGGGCTCGCTAAATGCTTCAAGGCTATGCGCCAACTCTTGATAAATCGCCCCTTTACCTGTCCAACCATCGACAAATACGATCGGACTGTTGGGATAGGCCTCTAATAGAATTTCTAACGCCAGTGGATCTAAACCACGATCACGAATGATACTGATACCATAATGAACACTGGGTAATGAATATAGGCTATCAGTATCTGCTAACGCACGCTGTAATAATACGCCAACGGGCAATCCTGCCCGCACTAAGCTCACCAACACTAGCGGACCTTCACTATCAACAGTGTTATGAAAGTTCTGATGCAACGCATAGGCAAGATTGGCAATATCAGCGGCAGTACGTTGTGTGCCTTGCGCTAAGGCTTGCGCATATAGTTGCTCGTGCATCGCACTTGGTGCGTGCTCTAAGGTCAGCATGTCTGAATAATGGCGCTGACCGCTCTGAATTAGCGCTTCCTTTTGCGTGACGGGCACATCAGCGACCGCATTTTTATCAACGATATCCAACAATACCGTGACATCGCTGGCAAGATAACTGCCTGAGCCAAAGCTACTAAGAGGTGATGTTTTCAGATTGCATGATTCTGAGGTAGATAATTCTGAAGTAGATAGTTTTGAGGTAGTTTTGTTTGATGTCATAACGCTCATTATAATGGCAATGCCTATAGTTAAGAGTGAAGTTGCGTTTGTAGCTCTGAGTGCAATTGACCGTGATTGGGCATGCCATACCAATCTAGCAATTGTAGAAAGGGCAAATCTGCCATACTATCGCCAAAGCCAAAACTAGGACGCTGGTTATCCAAATGATTTTCTAATAAAAACTGTACCGCGTGCCGTTTATGAATAGCATGGGGCAGTATCGCTAGATTATTAGCATTCACGTGCACATAAAAATGCTGATTAAAGTCTGGCATTAATGTCGGTAGCTGCTGGGCTAAATCTGCCAAGACTTGATGGTCTTTTTGTGCGTGTTTGATGGCAAGATAAATGGTTAATTCAGTATCGTTAAAGCTATCAGTATGCGGCGTGAATACCAAATCATTGTGACAACGGTCACTGTGAGCACTATAGTTATTAATGTGTGCGACAAGCTGGGTAAGCGGGTCTTGTAGCGGAGCAAGCTTATCATACATATGTTGTTGCCAAGCACTTAGCAGTTGACCATCGGGTGTTAAAATTATTGCACCATGGGTCAGAATCTGCCAGCTGTCAAAGGACAATTTCACGCGCTTAATTTCGCTACGATCACGTGCTGTTACTGCAATCAGCTCGGTACTGGCCAGTAACCAATTAAAGAATACCGATTGGCGCTGGCTCATAAAGCTTAACGGCTCGCCTTGCTTATTAACCGTGGCGCAGACCAATTTATCTTGCTCAGTTGTAGGCAAGTCCCATGCGTCAATCTTACGCTGGGTCTGAAATAAAGTGTCGTCTAAATCCATTAGGGTATAAGGTTTTATGATGTCGGGGCTTGGCTGGAAAAATGGGGTGGTCATGTTTCAACAATACCTTGATTGTATTTGAATAATTCGCTTTGATATAAAAAACCATCAATATCATCTTGTGTTTTTAAATAAGCTTTTGCTGTCTCAATTTTAATCAATAAATATATCTCTAATATAAAAATTAGAGTCATTGAGATATAGAATAAGTTGCTTTTTTTGAGAAGAAAAAGAAATGCGCTGATTAATATCCAACTCTGTCCATACAGTATCAACGCTATTAGCCGGTGTCTCCACACAGAGTAAACTCAAATCCTAGTTCTCAGGTTTAACGTCACAGACAAAATTGGTCGTACCGAGGCCGTCATTATCGGTAACGCTCAGTCTTGTATGGAAGACTGAGCTTGTTGCTATGGGTAAGCGAATATTAGTGAACAAGATGGAATGTGAATAAACGAATAGTTTAACATTCTTATGGCATGAGTTAACGGGTTATTGATGGTTAAGCCACCAGTTAGATTATTCACTCTATGAATTTTAAATTCTTTCATAATAATTGATCATATTAACCATATATCTCTTCTAACCTTAAACAAGATACCAATCGCCCGTCCCATTCACGCAGCTCAGGCTCAATCTCGCTACATATAGGCTTGGCATAGGGGCAGCGTTGATGTAGTGCGCAACCACTAGGTGGATTCAGCGGACTGGGTAACTCGCCTTGTAACGTCAGCTCTTTTTTATGACCGGTAACCGTCGGTGCTGCCGAAAGTAAAGCGATAGTATAAGGATGTTTGGGATCATTATAGATAGCTTCTTTGGGCCCATGCTCGACGGCCTTTCCTAAATACATGACCATCACATCGTCTGCGACATGACGCACGACTGAGAGGTTGTGTGAGATAAACACATAAGCAGTATGATATTCATCTTGCAAGTCCATAAATAGATTTAGCACTTGCGCTTGAATCGATATGTCAAGTGCTGACGTTGGCTCATCAGCCACGACAATTTTAGGGTTGAGCATCATAGCGCGGGCTAGGGCGATACGTTGACGCTGACCCCCAGAAAACATATGCGGATAGCGACCTGTATGCTCAGGCCGTAGACCCACATGCTTCATCATCTCATGGACTTTGGTACGTTTTTCTTCTTTAGACAGAGTAGTATGGATATCTAAAGGCTCTGTCAGCTGATAACCAATGGTATGGCGTGGGTTGAGACTGCCATAGGGGTTTTGGAATACCATCTGAATCTCAGTACGCAATTCTTTAAGATCACGTCTGCTATAGTTGGTTGTGGCTTCATCGTTAATGAACAACTCGCCACTGGTAGGCTGCTCTATTAAGGTAAGCTGGCGAGCTAAAGTAGATTTGCCACACCCTGACTCACCGACGACCGCGAGGGTTTTACCTGCTTCTAGCTCAAATGAGATGCCATTTAATGCCTTGACGAAGGCTTTACCTTTTCCTATACCTTGAGACACTTGATAGTGCTTGTGCAGGTTGTCTGCCTTTAAGACAATTTTATTACTCATGTTTCAGACTCCAGAGTAGCGGTTTGAGTCGTCCGAGTAGGATGATCTGGGAGGGAGGAATGAATGCAATGGACTTTGCCATTCGGCGTGTCTAAGATCGGTGGTGGTACTTCACACGCTGGCTCTTTGTACGGGCACCTTGGCGAAAGCAGACAGCCCGTCGGTCGGTCATATTGACTCGGTACTACACCGGGCAAACTATTCAATCTATCTTGCCCAATAGCAAGTTCAGGGATCGCTTGCAGCAAAGCCTCGGTATAAGGATGTGCAGGCGTCTCAAATATCTCCGGTACGGTACTATTCTCGACCACTTGACCGGCGTACATGACGGCAACATCGCGCGAGTTTTGTGCCACTAGGCCTAAGTCATGAGTAATAAGCACCATGGCCATCTGTTTTTCTCGTTGCAAGCGACTAAGTAAATCCATAATTTGAGCTTGGACGGTGACGTCCAGAGCCGTCGTGGGTTCATCGGCGATGAGCAGTTTCGGCTCGCAAGCCAGCGCCATTGCAATCATAACCCGTTGACTCATACCGCCTGACAGTTGGTGTGGATAGACCCGCAGGCGGTTTTTGGCATCAGGCATTTCAACCAGTTCTAGTAACTCTAAGAGACGCTGCCGAACTGCTGCTCCGCGTAGACCTAGATGCGTGGTTAAAACCTCTCCCATTTGCATTTCAACCGTAAAGCTTGGATTGAGGCACGACATGGCATTTTGAAATATCATCGAGATGTCTTTGCCAATAATCTTACGTTTGGCTTTTGCTGGCATAGTTAGGAGTTCTTTGCCATCAAAGTTTAGACGTTCAGCCATCACCGTGGCAGAGGGCGGTAATAACCCCATCAACGCCATCATAGTGACGGATTTTCCTGATCCAGACTCACCAACGACAGCGACCACTTCTCCTGGTTTTACTTTTAAAGACATATCATCAACAGCACGAAATGCGCGTGCCCCTTCACCAAAAACAACGGATAAATGCTCAATATCGAGCAATAGTGAGGGGCTTTTTTTGAGGTTATTCATTTCGAGACTGTTCATTCCGATAGTAGTCGTTTCAATAGTAGTCATTAAGACACCTGCTTTAATTTTGGATCCAGAGCATCACGTAGACCATCGCCAGTTAGGTTGATGGACAACGCGGCTAAGAAAATCGCCACACCCGGCCAAATCGCTAACCAGACATTACTTTGAATATATTGGCGAGCAGTACCAAGCATCGCACCCCACTCAGCATCGGGGGGCTGAACACCGAAACCTAAGAAGCCGATCGCGCCTGCTTCTAAGATGGCTGTAGAGAAAATCATGGTTGCTTGAACGATTAATGGCACCATACAATTGGGTAATATAGTGATGAATAATAAGCGAAGAACGCCTGCACCCATGACCTGTGAGGCAATGAAATACTCGCGTTGAAGCTCAACCATGGCCGTAGCACGGGTCAACCTGATAAAAGGCGGCGTACATACTAAGGCAATAGTAATGATGGTGTTGGTCATCGAGGGCCCCAATATGGCGGCAATAATAATAGCAAGCAGTAAACTGGGATAAGACATCAAAATATCATTGACCAGCATGACAGCTTTGCCCCAAATCTTTGGCCAAAAGGCAGCGCTTAATCCCAAAGATACACCCACAATCAGGGCCATTGTCGTGGCGCTTATACCAATAAATAATGAATAACGTGCCCCATGCATGACTCGAGAGAGCGTATCACGGCCTGCATCATCGGTGCCCAAAAAGAACATCGAATCACCGCCACTAAAGAAGGCGGGGGGGCAACTGCTCTTTGCCGGTAAATAATTCATAAGGGTCATAAGGGGCAATGGCAGGGGCTAAGACAGCGACGATGACCATCAGCATCAAGACAATAAAACCCAATACTGCGCCTTTATTTCGGCAAAACGTGTATAAAAATAGCTGGCAAGAAGACGGCGGTTTGGGTGCTATAGTTGATTCACTTTAGAAAGCATACAGTGCTACTAGGATAAATTTTTCGAAGCCTCTGGAGTGGCGCAGCTACACAGCAAGCGAGTAAAATTTATACCAGTAGCACGTTATCATATCTGTACCTATTTTATTATGGACTGACTATACCAGAGCAACGTCGGAAGGAAGTACAGAAGGCTTCATTGGATATTCCTTTAGTGAGTCAGACATTGTTTTACTCCACTGGCTTGCTTACTTTATTCAACTAAGCCGCCTATTTTATTGGGCTAACTCTTCCAGCGCAAAAGGTTTAATTAAATAATCATCTGCCCCTAAATTTAACGCCTCTACCCGAGAGTTAAGACCGCTTCTTGCCGTTGTAACAATAATAGGAATTGAATTTTCATTCTTGCGTACCGCCGACAACAGCGTTAAACCGTCCTGATCGGGCAAACCCAAATCCAGTAAAACCAGATCATAGTTCACCAGCCCAATTGCAGACATGCCGTGAGCATAGGTTTGTACCCAGTCAGCGGTAAACCCTTCTTGCTTCAGTCCTCGTTGTAAGGCATCGCCAATTAGCGGGTCATCTTCTACTAATAATAAACGCAAATTGTCTTCATCCTTATCGTTTAATCCAATATAAGTTTAGCAGAATACTAACTCAAGCCACCTTAAGCCAGCCTTAAGGAAACATCTGATAACCTCCCGTTCATTCAGTTCAAGCCCTAAGGGTATTTTATGTTAGAGCAGGTCAATACATCTCTTTTTCTATATATTAATCAATTTGCCGGTATTAATAAAAGCATTGATGCATTCATGATTCTATTCGCTGATAAGTTACCGATTTTGTTTGCACTGGTATTGCTCTGGCTGTGGTTTTTCAATAAAAACGGCAATCTGACGCAGAGAAAAAACAGACAACAATCGGCCTTATTTGCCGGTTATGTCATGCTACTGGGATTGGCTATTAATTTATCAATCACGGCATTTTATTTTCATCCCCGGCCTTTTATGGATCATTTAGGCACTTTATTAATTCCTCACGTGCCCGAAACCTCGTTTCCTTCAGACCACACAACCCTAATGGTTTCAGTATCGCTGGGTTTAATGCTGTTTGTTGTAACGCAAAAACTTGGCCGCTTTCTGTTATTGCTGGGCGTACTAGGTGGCTTATCACGCGTATACTGCGGTATTCATTATCCCCTTGATATACTGGGTTCCATCATTGCATCTTCGGTGTCCGCGTTGGTTGTGTTTAAACTAAAAACGTCTGTTATGCGACTTAATGATTACATAATCGGATGGTATGATGCGTTCATTTCAGGTATACATACGCCTTCCAGGTAAACATACCCTTCTCAAATAACAGGTAACATATTGTGTTTATTGATCTATTTCATCAGTTCACAGATTTCCTAATAACAGCTATTGAGCAGTTCAGGGCCGGTGGTTATTGGGTTGCTTTTTTTGCGGCCTTTCTTGAGACGTTACTGGGGGTTGGCTTATTACTGCCGGGTTCCACGATATTAATAGTGCTTGGTGCGCTGGCGGCGAAAGGGTATTTAGACCTGGGCGATGTTATTTTTTTTGCGGTGCTGGGCGCTGTGCTGGGCGATAATCTGAATTACTTTCTGGGCAAACATTTCGGTGAACGCTGGCTAAAAAAAGATTACTGGTTTTTAAAGGCGGGGCATCTGGATAAATCCCGTCAGTTTCTGGATAAGCATGGTGCAAAAAGTGTATTTCTGGGACGATTTGTTCCCACGGTAAAAGAACTGGTTCCGTTCATTGCCGGTAGCATGCGGATGAATCAGGCTAAATTTATGTTGTGGAACGTGCTGGGAGCTATCGGCTGGGGATTTTAATTTGTGCTGCCGGGCTATTTCTTTGCTCAGTCGCTGAGTCTGGCACAGATGTGGCTGTCGCGGATCGGCCTGTTTATTCTGTTTTTTATTCTGATTATTGTGCTGTTTTACTGGGTAAAACGATTGTTAGTTCGACATGGGCCGGATTTTGTTGTGGTTTTACGTTTGCTCGGAAAATCTATTTTGCAGGCCATACTCAACAATGCTCATATCAGAAAATGGCAGATTAACCACCCCGGGTACACCGCCTTTATCCGCGCAAGAACCACTACTGACCATTTTTTTGGATTGCCTTTAAGCCTTCTGGTTTTATCACTGGTTTATGTTTTAGGTTTATTTGGGGGAACGGTTGAAACTGTGCTCAATTCAGAATTAATCGTTTCTGTAGACATTCGGCTCTCTCATCTGTTAACCGCTTACCGAACCGATGAACTGACCGCTTTTTTCACCTGGATCACCCGTTTTGGTAACGCCCCTGTGGTGATCGTTTTTTGCCTGAGCGCGTTAACTATTTTTTGGTTATCTCGGCAAAAGAGGCTGATGATACCTCTTTTGGTGTCTGTACTCGGATCGACCGTCTTTACCTTTTTAGGCAAGCTGGCTTTTCACCGGGCGCGCCCGGACACGGCTATTTATCTCGAACAGAGTTTATCCTTTCCCAGCGGCCATGCCACCATTGCCCTGGCCTTTTACGGCTTTATTGCCTGGGCAATGACGCGAAATTTAAAAAACATCTCGTCAAAAATCAATGTGCTGCTGGCGGCAGTCGGAATCGTCTTTATGATAGGCTTCAGTCGACTGTATTTGGGAGAGCATTATCTTAGTGATGTATGGGGAGGTTATCTGGCAGGCGCGATGTGGTTGATTTTTTCAGTCATCATCGTCAAATGGCGTGAGTCGGCACCTGAACACGCTTTATCAACCTCATCATCAGCACCGGCAGCAGAAAACGGCCGGATAAAGGGCTCGATTGCACTGTTTGCACTGGTATTTTATGTCGGTTTTGCCGGTTTTTATGAGCAGACTAAAGTACCTGATATTCCACAGGCCACCTCTAAGGTATTGCACCCCATCGACGTGGTAGAAAAAACGACATTAAGTCATACACTCACTGTGTTAGGCACTGAACAGGAACCCGTTAATCTTATTTTTGTCGTTCCGTCGGAAGAAACCTTATTTTCGGCACTTAAAAAATCCGGCTGGCAGGTAACCGGCAACAGTACCGAAGCACCTATAACCTCACAGTTATCGCTGCTGTTAAGTGGTCAGACCCGGGGATCATTACCGCTGTCCCTTTCGTTCTGGAATAACCGTGTTCAAAGTGGTAACTGGGTGCAGACGCAAGCCAAAGCCAGCTATGCTCATTCCACGCATCTGAAAATTTGGTCTACCGACAAAACCCTGGCCTCCGGTGAACGTCTGTTTGTCGGGATGACCAATACCGTGTCGGGGTTAAGCTGGAAACTGTTTCCCAGAATTGACCCTGATCTGGATCAGGCCAGGCAGGAAGCGGTAACCAGCCTGCAGAACAACTTACTGTCCCCCCCCCCCTCGTGCATTATCAGCATTCATCCGGAATCGGGGCACAACTTTGTCGGCGACCCTTTTTATACCGATGGCAAGCTGTGCATCGTTCACCTGAAACCCTGAGCGCCCTATGTCTTAACTGGGGTGTGTGAATCCATTAAACCACGTCACTTAAGGACTTATTACTAGCACATTGTCTAAATCTTTCCACATCTCATCAACGCTATCAGCGGATGTTTCCACGCATAGCACAATCAAATCCCAGTCATCAGGATTGACATTATAAACAAAGTTAGTCATACCAAGACCATAGTTATCAGTAAAGCTCAACATCGTAGTAATCGCAGCACCTGTGGCTATCGGTGAACGCGTTAATGCGCTAAATTTGACAATAGATACCCCATCAGCATTCTGACCTTGCGCTTGCCTTGTGGCTTGGTTTTCTAGCCATTCAGCCAATAAGAACGGCAACCAAACAAACTCATTACTGCCCAACACTAAGATTCTTTTTGGTAAATGGTTACTAGCAAAGGCTGCTTGTCCCTGAAAGCGTGTAAATCCTTGTTGAAACTGAGCCAAATAATCAGCAAAGCCATCCGTGCTATCAAGGGTTGGGAAGCGTCCCCAATTGCCAGTATGACCTAGCAGTTGGCTGCCCGCAGCGGTACTGTCGACCGATGGCATGGTAATGGGTTCAGGGTTGGGCGCATCTGTCCATTGCCATGCACCAGCTAACAGGTGATGACGATGAAAGTCGATATCTGGCAAGCGTTCAGCCAAGGTGGCGTCCATACCCGCTTGACCCAATGACCAATCTACTAAGGTCGTCAAATGTACCTGCTCTAATTGTGTGAGTCCTGCATTACGTAAGGCACTGACCACATTCATGCACGTATTGCCCGTTGAAGCTTCATCATCGACCATGATCAAGGTTTTACTCGCATGCAACTGTGCTTGGGTAACGTGATCGCTACTCTGATAGATCAAATGCTGGCTGGCGTGACTGTGGTTTTCGCTAAAGGTCGTCAGCAAAGTGTCCGTGCTACTGTCATCGTGCTGTGCGTGACGGGTAGAGTTAAGCAGTAACGCATTGGGATAGCGCGTTTGTAGCGCTTGATGCACACCTGCCGATAGCCCAACCGCGGTCTCTGCCATACCAATGACCAAAATAGGCTCAGGTAAACCGTCAGGTATTAGAGTGGCTAGATCGGTAAAGCTACGGCGCATAATACGGGGTACAATCGGAATATGACGACCCAAAACCTTTGAGACAAACAAAAAAGCCCGTTTCGGATTGATGCGTTGAGCAAAACCCAGTAAGTCATCGAGTTGGTAAGGGTTATGTTTATTCCCTGCGGCATTATTGATTTGGTAGGTCAGATCAAGTGTACCACGGGGTAGGGTGATGGTCGTGTTGTGTTGCTTATCCAGCATTCATATTCCTTAACGTGTCTTTATTGAATTAACTATTTATTGAATTAACTATTTTATACGATTTTAAATGGCATTATTGCTAACCCTGACAGCCGACCAACCATAGCGATCCACGGCTTTGCTTGCTGAGCTGTGGTGTCGATAATGGCACACCTGCAACCATTGAAGACGAGTTTTGATGATTAGTTAAACCAGCGAGGCTAATTCCGGCGCTGGTCAAGAGCGCCGATAATAACTGAAATTTCACTGCATAGTTCATGTTTTGTGCGTGCTCATGATTGAGGCTAGAGGTTACCATGCCGATGACTTCACCGGTTGGTAATAGTAGTGGACTGCCGCTAGAGCCGGGTTGAATGGGCGCAGTGAATTGCATATAGCGAATATCGTCGCCGCAGCCAGTCAACCCTGAGATACAGCCTTGGGTGACTTGCAGTTGGCTGCTCACGCCGGATAATGGGAAGCCTAAGGTGGTGATAGTCTCACCTAAGATATCAGAACACTGTTGTGCCAATGGGAGGTAGCTTGGTAGCGGGTCATTAACCCTGATAATTGCCAAGTTGCTACCAATATCGCTGAGCACCACATGTGCCTCGCGGTCAGGCTGACCTTGCTGTCGAATACCAATCAGCGCTGCCGATTCAATCACATGGTAGCAGGTCAGTAGGTGATAAGGGTCAATGGCAAACGCGGTGCCCGTCCAGCTCTCGCCCGATTGAACTTGTCGAGGCGGGCGCGACTCGTTATTAGAATTACCTTGTTGATTTTGCTGGTTCTGTTGACGTTGGGCTTCTTGTATTAGAGCATGCGTATCCGGCGGACGGGTGTCGATACTGACCTGTAGCCGTTGCTCAAGGCTGGTTAGTCCTTGGGTCGAGCTCTCCCCAAGGGCACGGCATTTAAACTGGTCATTACGCTGGTATATTTCTAATATAATGGCCGCTTTGATATGGCGCTCAGTTGCTGTGAAGCCATAGCAGATAGCACCACCGTTTAATGTCAGGTTAATGCTGCCTAGCTCAACGGCAGGCAGATTAAGCGTTGGCTCGTGATAAGTGTAAGCAATCAGTTGTAAGTAGCTGACGCCTTGCGTGCCAAATAGCGTCTTTAAATCCAGCTGCCATTCGCTCGGTGTATTGGCATTATCCAGCTTCGCCCAGTCTTTGGGTTCATGAAGATAGGCAGGACTACACGCGATTTTGCGATTGTCATTTAGAGGCAACCAGATCAACCCAAGCTGTTGGCCAAATTTGAGCTAAGCTGTGGCGGCAAACGCAATTGTGCATTGCGCTTGAGCGATAACGGTATTGGCTCCCAAAACTAATGTAGTCTGTGCTGTCATCGTCCCGTCTACCCTCTAATCCATCTCATGCCGTATAGTAATAAAAGCTTTTGAATAACTATTCTAGTCAGCATAATCGCTAATATAAGATTATTTTTACCTATTCTAAAGGTTTTATAAAGGGTTTGGGTCGGTATTTTTTCAGCTAGCTATACAATATAAAAGGCAATGTGAGAGACAATAAAAGGCAAGTTCTTGCCTTTTATACAATCAAAAAAGCTAAAGTATTTTTACTCAACAATTTCTTCTTCAATCTTTACACTCATCATAATAGAGCGCACCTGACAAGGGATAATCTGCTGAGTGATGTCTGCCAAGTTTGGTTTGTCTGTCAAGCCAAGCCAGTAGGCAAATCCTACTTGAGTCAAGTCCACGCCGCTGTGGGCAGTGTAACCGATGCCACCTGAGGGGCGACTGTTAATCTCAAGGACGCGGTGCTGACCATCATCATCCGCCTTGGTTTGCACGCTGACGATACCATCGCAGCCAAACGCCTTAATTAGTGGGATAACCACATCCATAACCGACTCATCGTAGCCGATATGTTGAACTTTGCCCGTTTTATGGCGAGTGATAGCTGCCAGTACCTCGCCGTATTCACAAACCACATCGATGGAGTATTCTTGCCCTGAGAGGAAAGGCATCAGCAGCATCGGTATCGGACGTTCCTTGACCATCTGACTGTTGGAATAAGCCGCGATGAACTGCGCGGTACTGATTTTTTTATCTTCGGTAAAATATAGATGCTCAAAACTATCGTATTGCTCCTCATTATATTTGCCAGTATCCAAACGCCAAAATCCTTGAGCAAAGATACCAGTCACTGGTTTGACACACAGCGGTTGGTGGTCATGCTCAGCCAGTAAGGTGTCCAGCTCATCGGTATTATCAAAGCGCCAGCTTTCTGCTACGGGAATGTTATGCGCGTGACACTGCTGCATAAAGGTAAACTTATCATCAATGGTTGCCAGTGCCGATACGCTGGTCGCGCCTGTTAATAGGCGAATACCTGCCGCGCTAAACGCCTCGCGTTGCGCTTCATAGTCAGCGCCATTACGTCCCGTAAGTAAGACCTTGACGTTGTTTTGCTTGGCGTGATCTAACACAAACTGCCAACGCGGTATTGCTGTTTCAGGTGCTGGTTGATCATCGTTAGAGGCTATATTTTCAGAAGCCGAATTATCAAAAGCTGTGTTGTCAGAATCTGCGTTATCAAAATCTATGCTATCAGGGTCTATGTCGCTAGAATTCATATTATCAGTCGGCTCATAGTAGACCTCATCAGCAAATTCAAAAATTTCTGGACGGTTCTGTCGATGCGAGGCAATGACGGACAGTGGCGTGGCAGTTTTGATTTTTAATGTTTGCAAGCTGGCTAGCATATCGCGCTGGCTCGACTGACCTTCAGCCAACCAAGCGGCTGGCGGTGCGGTATGTTTGCTACTATTAGCTATAGTATTGTTAGTGTCACTATTAATACGGTTGTCCATAATATTCTCAGCGCTATCGTTAGCTTTATTCAGAGTTGGGTAATTCGAGGTTGTGATTATTCTATTGCAATAATTGTAGAGTCATTAACATTATAGGCTATTGGCAAGCCACAGCTATTATATACAAATGGCACTATTTATAAATGCCTGCGTTATGAATACCTATGACAAACAACACTTAGCACTATTTATCACTGGTTATCTATCGTATTATTTATAGCGTTTTATGTTGTTAATTATAGGGTTTTACTGCTATTCATGACTATTCTCAAATAGGGGTGCTAATTCAGCGCCCAGCCCCATTTGTGCTACTATATAGCGATAGCTAAAATAGGGTTAACCGGTCAGAAGTCACCTAAACTGCGCACCCAAACGTATGCCAGCTTGACCCTGTTTTATGCGGCCTTTTTACACGGTAGTTTACACAACAAATTATAATTAATCTTAAGGACACACTATGAGTCAAACCTTGATTGCCGGTGCCAATGCGCCGCTACCCAATGATAATATCAGCATTCGTATTTTGAGCCAAAATTCTATCGACTGCGCTGCTTATCGGGTAACCACAGAGGGTCGCGTGCGCGGTGATGGCGATATGATTTTTTATGGTCAGACACGTAGTGATGATGGTAGCGTCAGCTTTCGCGGTCATGATAGCAATGGATTTTTTGATATCAATTTGCCTGCGCAGCCAGCGAATATTGATAAGATTGCCTTAGCATTTTCTAGTGGACAGACGCTAGCACAAATTGGGGATGTCGATATCCAAGTATTACAAGGCAGCCAAGTGGTGCTTACTTGTCAGCTGAATGCGACTGGCCGTTCTGAAAAAGCCATTATCCTAGCAGAATGTTATCGTCGGCAGGGCAGTTGGAAGTTCCGCTTTATTGCCCAAGGCTTTAATGGCGGGTTAAAGCCATTATCTGAGCATTTCGGCGTTGAGATTGCCGATGAGGTTCCGGCTCAAGCCCAGTCGCCAGCTAACTCTTCTTCAACCAACAAGGCGTCACCTAACAATCCGCCATCTTCTATCAATACGCAGAAGCTGATCAATACCCAAAAGGCAGGGAAGTCAGGCCAGTCGAATCAAACCAGCACTCCACCACCGATTCCTGCTAATAATGCGCCTGCAAAACCGTCTATTAATTTAAGCAAAATCACCTTAACCAAAAACCAATCCAGCATCAACCTAAGCAAGCGTGATGATTTCGGTAAAATATCTATTAATCTTAACTGGAACCAGCGTCCAAATACCGACAAGCAGGCGCCCAAAAAAGGTCTATTGGGGGATTTGTTTAAGCAACATAAGGCTGGCGGAATTGACCTCGATGTTGGGGCGATGATTCATCTTAAGAATGGCGAAAAAACGCTGATTCAAGCATTAGGTAATCGCTTCGGTAGCCTGCAGTCTGCGCCTTACGTTTGCTTACGTGCTGATGACAGAACTGGACAAACCACTGGCGGTGAGTGGCTTGATATTAATGGTCAGCAGTGGTCACAGATTGAGGAAGTGTTTATTTTTGCTTTCATTTATGAAGGCGCACCCAATTGGGGGCAAACGGACGGGGTGGTCACTATTCATGCGCCTGACCAGCCACCGATTGAGACTCGATTGACAGAAGGCGCGAGCAATCTGCCGATGTGCGCGATTGCGCGTTTGGTCAATCAGCAAGGCAGTATTAACGTTGAGCGTATCAATCAGTACTTTAAAGGTCATCAAGAAATGGATAAAGCCTTTGATTGGGGCTTTAGCTGGAAACGTGGCCGTAAATAAAAGTTTTAATTTTCTATAATAACTATTGGCCTTAACGGTTAATAACAAAACCAAAAAAAATCAGCCCCTCCATTATAAAATAATAGAGGGGCTGATTAGGGCGTGTCATTATTAATTGAGAACACGTCCTAGTTTTTAACTGATTAATTCTATGATATCTAAAATCAGTTATGCATGAGGTGTGATAGCAGGCATCAAATCATGAAAAGTACGACCAGAAGCCGTTTCGCCGATAGCGTGCATTTTCCATTCATCATTATGACGATAAACTTTTGCCATAATCATTGCCGTATGGGTACCTTGTGACGATAAGTTATAACGCGCCACTTCAGTGTTATTATCGGCATTCACGATGCGGCAAAACGCATTTTCCACGGTTTCGAAGGTCTGACCAGTGAAGCTATTGACCGTAAATACCAGTGAGACCACACTAGCAGGTACTTTTGAGAGATCGACATTGATCACTTCATCGTCGCCTTCGCCGTCACCAGTACGGTTGTCACCAGTGTGAACGATACTGCCATCTTTTGATTTCAGCTGACTGAACCAAATAGCATCAACTGGCTGTTTGTTGCTATCGAACATAATGCATGACGCATCCAAGTCAATAGAATCGCCGCCGCTACCGCCACCAAACAACTTACCTAAGAAGCCGCCTTTTTTGTCTTGTGGTGCTTGTGCAACATCCCAGCCAAGACCTAATTTAACTTGAGTGAGCGTACCACCCGCTTCTTTGCTTAAGGATATTTTTTGTCCCTTTTGTAGACTGACTGCCATATAATAATCCTTTTATTATTTGTTAATAGAGTGATGAATAAAAATTGATGTTTATAAAATATTTCCTAAAAAGCCATTGCTACCGCCGCGGCCTCCTGAGCTGGAGCCTAGGATACTTTGTAGCCAGCCTTGATAGCTTTCACGATTGCGCGAACAGATAATAACTTTGCCAGTGCCAGAGAAATTTAAGACCATGCCTTCACCACTAGTAACGGAATTAATAATATTACCCATGAAGCCTTTTTTCTTACTGGTAGCAACCGACAGTTTATAGTCCAGATTTGAATCCCAGCAGACCACATGACCATTATCAATGATGACGTCTTTACCAGGAGTCACATCAATCTCAAACAGTGAACCAAAGCCTGATACTACTACCTGACCATTACCTTGGGTTTGCATCACCATGAAGCCACCCGTGTCACCAAATACGGCACCGCCTAAGTTACGCTGAATACTGGCTTTGATATCGACTCCAGTTTGCGCTGCAACAAAAGCACCATCACTTAAAGTATATTGCTGAGTGCCGACATCGATGATTTGCATATCGCCATCGAGTGTGGGCGCTAGTAAACAATCCCCTTCGCCATTGACCGCTTCAATCTGTTGCTGAAATAGGGATTCATCATTGGCAAAGCGCCGCATCAAGGATTGTACCAGACCCCCTTGTAGCTTGCCTTTGAGCTCAAGGTTAGACTCTAGCATTACCATCGCATTGGCTTCGCAATATATTGAATCGCCCTTTTTAAGGTTGCAATGTAAAAACGGTTCAATCGTGCCGATTAGGCTAAAGGTGGCGGCCATGGGGTGCAAATCCTTATTCTATTTCTTTTGAATTCTTTGATAGAGACTTCTTTGTAGATGTCTTTTACTTAAAATATTTTTTTGATCTAAAACATAGTTTTTCAGTAGGCTATTAATTTTAAAGCCATCAAATGTGTTAAAAAAAAGCACACTTGATGGCTTATGAGGCGCAACCAGTCGTCTGATTGACACCTTTTATGTCTTAGATGCTTCGATTAAGTTTTAACTTAAACGTTAACACCATAAGAAGCAGCTAATGGACCTAGACCACCACTGAAGCCTTGACCAACCGCACGGAACTTCCAATCGCTGTTGTGACGATATAACTCACCAAAAATCATAGCAGTTTCAGTGCTACCATCTTCTGATAGGTCATAACGAGCGATTTCAGCTGCGCCAGTATCATTAACGACACGGATATAAGCGTCGCCAACTTGACCGAAGTTTTGGTTACGGCCTTGGCCTTCATAGATAATGGCACAGAGCGCTACTTTACTAACGTCAGCTGGTATATTAGCTAGATTCACTTTGATTGCTTCATCATCGCCGTCGCCTTCGCCAGTACGGTTATCGCCAGTATGTTCAACAGCGCCGTTGTCTGATTTCAGGTTATTAAAGAAGATAAAGTCTTGGTCGTTACGGACTTTACCTGATTCGTCAACCAAGAAACCAATGGCGTCTAAGTCAAAATCTTGACCGTCAGTCGCGCGTGGATCCCAGCCAAGACCAACCGTAATATTGGTTAAGCCTGGTGCTTCTTTTGATAAGTTTACGTTGCCGCCTTTCGTTAAGCTAATAGCCATGTAATTGTCCTTTTTATTAGTAATTGAGAGATGAATTAATTGACTCGTCCATAAAATATGAACTAAAAATAGTACAGCACTGTGTCATATTAAGCGTGCTAGCACAACATATCGATGTTGCTACTGGCACGCTGCGTCCTGCGTCCTGCGTATCGTTACGTTTTACTATACTAAGCACATCGTCACTAAGCAAGGCGTATTTTGTGAGCTTACTTTACCTGCTTACGAAGGGACATAGTAACCCTGTATGTCTGATACTTCTTTAACACGTCCGACAACAGTAGATAAGATGTTGTTATTAAAAAATAAGTTGAGTCGTGTGTATAAATAGTAGGTGAGGAGTAGCGCTGAGATATTGAAGGGTTAGATAACGGGATGAGATAAAAATAATAAAAAGCCACCTGTCAATAAAAAGCAGGTTATACCAAGATGTTTGATATAACCTGCGATTAGTGAAATGCTACGTTAAAGCCAACCGTATAGAGCCGAGATGGTCATCCCGTCATTAACTGAGTTGTTTGGCTTCTTGTTTACGGTGCTTAAGTGAGGCAAGCAATGCCCAACCAATGAAGGCAATACCGACAAGACCGGTAATCAGCTCTGGCACATGGAATTTCATTGACAATAACATGATAATTGCTAATGCGCCAATCGCATAATGCGCGCCATGTTCAAGGTAAATAAACTCATCAAGTGTGCCTTTATCTACTAAAAAGATAGTCATAGAACGCACAAACATTGCACCAATGGCGAGGCCTAGCATAATGACGATTACATCATTAGTAATCGCGAATGCACCAATCACACCGTCAAAGCTGAATGAGGCATCAAGTACTTCAAGATATAAGAAGCCGATAATACCACCTTTCATAATGGCACTACCTGCCGCTCCAGAGTTGCTGCCTTCGCTTTCTAACTCTTCTTGAAGGTCACCTTCTAGCATACCTGAGACTACTTGTACGCCTAAGTAGATTAAGATACCCCAGACACCTGCTACTAACACCGCGGCAGACTGATCCGCGCGAACCCACGTTAGCGAAACCATCAAAACAGCCAACGCAACAAACACGCTCATGGCATTGACTTTTCCAAGCTTGGCTAGGCGGCTTTCTAGCCAGTCAAACCAATGGACGTCTTTGTCATCGAACACGAAGTTCAAGAATACTAATAATAAGAACATGCCACCAAAGGCAGAAATCTCAGCATGGTGTGCCAAGAGTTTTGCTGAGTATTCTTTGGGATCGTTTAATGCCAAGTTAATCACTTCCATCATGCCCAAGTCGGCGGTAACCGCGACAATGACAATAGGGAATACCAAGCGCATACCAAACACCGCAATCAAAATACCGACGGTTAAGAAAATCTTTTTCCAAAATTCATCCCAATGCTTTAGCACTGAGGCATTGACCACTGCGTTGTCAAACGATAACGAGATTTCCATGACGGCCAAAATAGCGGTAATCGACAGCGTGGAAATCATCCCGCCCATACCACCATGTGAATATCCCCACCACGCTGCCACCATTAAGGCAATAGTTGTGAAGATAAAGTCTAAATAAAAATGTCTCATGACATATCCTGTCTGGTTGCGTAAAGCTAAGGTCTACCTACTATAGAATCGAGCATAAAAAAGTGGCTATTACTAACCACTTTTTAGACATAAATTTAATTGAAACATAAAGCATTATTGGTCATTTGGCTATAGCAAATTGTGACTACTTTGCAACTATATACGCTTTACTTTTTAGACGCGATATAAATATAAGGAGCAACTTAAATATCAACGCCATATTGCTGACACATGGCTTGCAGACCGCCTGAGTAGCCTTGGCCCACTGCGCGGAATTTCCACTCAGCGTTGTGGCGATAAACTTCACCAAATACCATCGCGGTTTCAACAGAATAGTCTTCTGCCAAATCAAAACGTACCACTTCAGTACCAGTTTCTTCATTTACAACACGGATAAAGGCGTTGGCGACTTGACCGAAGTTTTGGCTACGGGCAGTGGCATCATGAATAGTAACGGTTACGACAATTTTATCAACATCAGCAGGGACTTGGGTTAGGTTTACTTTAACGACTTCATCATCACCATCCCCTTCGCCAGTTCGGTTGTCACCAGTATGCTCGACCGCGCCGTTGTCAGATTTAAGCTGGTTATAAAAGATAAAGTCATGATCACCGCGCACTTTACCAGCAGTGTTAAGCAAAAATATGCTGGCATCAAGATCAAATTCGGCACCTGAAGTGGCGCGCTCATCCCAGCCAAGGCCGATAAGAAGTTTGGTTAGGTTAGGATCCGTTTTAGTTAGCGATAAATTACCGCCTTTATTAAGTGATAAAGCCATGAGTCTGTCCTTGTTATTAGAGTGACGTAAATTTATTAGAATAAAATAAACCGTAATATTAAAAACGATTGCTTAGTAACACCCTATCATAACAACAAAAAATGACCCAATCAAAGCTGATGAGGTCATTATACTTTTAGATACAAATCTAAACTGTTTACTCGGTTATTAGGGAGCGTTAATAATGATTCCGTTCAATTGTGAGGAACGGAATCACGGTTAGTATTACTGCTAGTATTGCGCACCCTGACTGTGACGAATCTCGAAGCTTTGATGGATAGGTTTTTTGACATTAAAATCAAAGCCAATGGTTTGTGGCGTAATGTCAATGATGTCATAGCGTTCGGTCAGCTGCTCATCAAGCTCAAAACGAGTAAAGTTATTCGAAAAATACAGTACCCCATCAGCCGTCAAGCGATTCATAGCGCGATTGATTAACGCCGCATGGTCACGCTGAACATCAAAAGTACCTTGGAATTTTTTTGAGTTAGAAAAAGTCGGTGGATCAATGAAGATAATATCGTATTGCTCGGTATTGTCTTTAATCCACTCAAAGATATCGGCAGCCAAAAATTCATACTTACGGCGGCTGACATCAAGGCCATTGAGCACAAAGTTTTGTTTGCCCCAGTCTAGATAATTCTGTGATAAATCCACACTGGTCACATTTTTCGCGCCAGCCAATGCCGCATGTACACTAGCCGTACAAGTATAGGCAAATAAATTCAATACCGCTTTACCGCGGCTATTCGCTTTAATGCGTGCGCGCATATTACGATGATCAATAAACAAACCGGTATCGAGATAGTCGGTAAAGTTGACGTAAAAATAAGCGCCATCTTCACGAGCGACGTAAAATTTACCCCGTTTTTCTGTTTGACCTTGCTTGCTATATTGATCGTTGCCAGACTGGCGTGCTCGAGTTTTGATAAAAATTTGTTCACGGTTAATACCGAAAACTTCACGGATACCCATCAAGGCTAAATTAAAGCGTTTTTTGGCAGTCTCAGGTGGAATAGTTTTGGGCGGCGCATATTCTTGCACGTGCACATAGTCGCCATATAAATCGATAGCGACTTTAAAATCAGGCAAATCGGCGTTATAAACCCGTAGATTACTAACGTTATCTTTTTTGGCTAGCTTTTTAAGTTTGGCAAGATTTTTTTGCAAGCGGTTGATAAAATCTTGCCCTTCCTCAGACTCAATTTCGCGCTTCTCAAAGCGACTCATCAAATTACCCACTTGCCCAGCAATTAAGGTACCGTGGCGGAAATAAACGGTAATGGCACCATTATGACAGCGTAAGGTTTTTGGGTCTTTAATCGGCAAGATATCAACTTGTTCGACATTGGCGGCAAGGATGCCCAGCATGGGGTCAATACCGCTACCGGCAAAGCTGTCTTGTAGAATGAGGCCTATTGCTTGATAGAGCGGCTTAATCATCTCCTCATCACCCAAACGCTCACCATAAGGCGGGTTGGTGATGATTAGTGGGTTACTCAATCTACCGTCATTGACCATCGGGCGTAGCGTGTTACTTAGCTGGTCAAGAGCGCGAGTTTCTAGGTCTATAAGTGGTAGCAAGTCGTGTAGACCGGCGGCAATCAAGTTCTTTTCCGTTGCGACAATCGCACCACTATCGGCATCAAAACCTAAGATAAGCGGTAGCGTGTCCGGTTGCTCACAAGCAACCGCCAAGCCCTCTCGAAAACGTGTCTGTGCCTCATCAACCATTGCCATCCATAGCTCGGCATCATGATGTTGCCATTGATAAAAACCGAATTGATTGGCCGCTTTATCAATACCCACCGCATAATCGCAATGCATGAGCAGCGCTTCGATAATGAACGTCCCTGAGCCACACATCGGATCGACTAGGGCATTGTAGAAAGGAGCATTGCCTGCTTCATTTTTCTTGTGCCAACCGGCGCTATAGAGCAGGGCGGCCGCTAAGTTTTCTTTGAGCGGCGCATCGGTCATTGCTACGCGATACCCACGGCGATGCAAACTGGTGCCCGATAAGTCTAAATATAGCTCAGCTTGCTTATCATTCACGGTCGCAAAAATAGCAAAATCTGGATTTTTACTGTCTACATTAGGACGACTATCGTGAACTTCATTAAAGGTATCTGCAATGGCATCTTTAATACGTAGCATAGCAAATTGCTGACTGACCGCAATGCGCTTATCAACCGATAGACGAATAGCAAAGGTCTGATCCAAGCTGAATTGTTCAGTCCAATTGACCGATTTTGCCAAGCCATACAGCTGCTCTGCCACATCGTACTCGGCATTGATATTTTTACGTTTAATGAGCATCAATACCCGCGAGGCCACCCGCGACCAAAGACAAATCGTGTATAAGTCACGCAGCGTTCCGGTGACGGTAAGACGCCCCGTACTTTTAACCTCGCTGACAATACCGAAGCTGGTCAGCTCAGTCTGTAGCGGTGCCTCAAGCCCATCGGCACAGGTGATAATAAGGTCGAGCGACAATGCTAATGAAGAGGCGGGTGAGGTTTGTTCGGTCATACGGATACCTATGGGCTATTGTGTAAACTAAATGTATGTAAACTAAGCGTGCTAAATGGATTGCGCGAATAATAAAATAAGGTGTTCAACCGGCAATTTTACCATAATTTAAGAGGATATTGTTGAGTGCACTTGCGCTTAAAGTGTGAGAGTCGACTGGAATGTAATCAGGTGGGTCTTTAAAAACAATAGGAAAGCAACAATAGGAAAAGCTGCTAAGCACTGTCAGGTTAATGGGCCAATGACTCGTTTATAAGAGGTTAACGATAGTTATCATGGTAACACTGTTACTTGGGGTTTTTAGTCAACGAGATATTTGATGGATTATCTGTGGTTACCAACTGAGTAGTGGTAGCAAATGGTTTAGTGGCAATAGGATAATCAACGTCTTTCGGCATCAGCAAGCGCATATGCGGGTAGGGGGTAGAAATATTAGCGGCATCAAAGGCGCGTTTGATATTCTCTTGCAAGCCTTCTTTAATTTTGGGCATGCGAGCAACAGATGCTGGTTTGACCCAAAAGCGTACGATAAAGAAAATACCATATTCACCAATTTCTGCTACTGTCGCTGAGGATTCAGGGCGTTTTAATACGACCTCAGTATCAGTGAGTACCTGTAAAATTTCATTGCGCGCGGTATCGATGTCATCTTCAAAGGCGATGCGCATGCGTATATCAAAGCGGATAAAGTTTTTGGAAGTCAGGTTAGTTACCTCGGTGGAAGCAACACTAGAGTTAGGAAAAATTACTGTAATATTGTCACGAGTCAAGATATGGGTAGTACGCAGTGAGATGAGCACCACGCGGCCTTCTTTATCGTTAATATTAATCCAGTCACCAACCTCAAAGGACTGCTCAATTAGAATAGTAATACCAGCGATAAAGTTAGCCAGTGTTGATTGAGCCGCGAAACCTACTGCCAAGCCGGCAATACCCAAACCTGCCACTAAGGAGACAATATCAAAGCCAAACTGCGCCATGACGCTGGCAAGTCCAAACACCAAAACCAGTACCGAGAAGATATTTTTGAGTAGCTGCTCAATAGAGGCGTTAAGACCGTAATGCTGGAGGACCTTATGGATGATATGTCCCGATGACGCCCATAGTAGATAATAGAGGCCTGCCCAAATACTGGCTTTCGCAGTCGCTTTGACGGTATTAGGCTCAAAGTTAATCTGACTCATTATTGCAATTAAGCTGGCCACAATCCACACATAACGCAATATAGAACGGGCAATTTTGGCGCGGCGATCATTGAGGTGAAAACGTGTCTTGTTGTGTTCAATTATATAAGTGGTCAGCCAATAAAAAAAACCTAACACCGCAAGCAGTATGAGGATTTTGATACCAGTGCTAACGAGTTCTACAGTATAGGATGACCAATCAATAGACTCTTCTTCTACTGAGCCGCCAATCGCAAGATATAAGCTGGTATGTAAATCACGAACAATCTCTTGAAAAAAATCAGTAATACCAGCGATTGCCATTGTCTCATCCGTGGTGGGTTTTGGTCATTGAAACTTAGATGCTTAAATACCTAGATGTTTAAATAACTAGGTATATAGTTACCTGTTGAAAAGTGTAACTGAGTCAGCGCTTAAAAGCCATCTTGCTTAATTTCTTGGTTCTGATGAGGAATAGACATCTTATCTTGAGCATCCCGTAATGCAGTACGTAGACCTTCAAGAATGGTCGGATGATAAAATGGGGAATCAAGCAAGTCTTTAACACTCAAGCCATTGGTAATCGCAACTGCTAGTATATGAGCGATATATTCTGCATCTGGTGCCACCATGCTAGCGCCTAGGATTTTATCCGTCTTTTTACAGGTATAGATATGCAATAGACCACAGTTGACCCCCATAATACGGCTACGGCCTTGATTGTCAAAGCTGACCTCGCCGATGACATAGTGACTCTCTGCTTCTTCAATCTCTGGTAGCGACATACCAATATTAGCAATTTGTGGCTCACAGAAGACAATAGACAATGGCGTGGCAGGGGGACGGATGTAGGCGTCTGTGTTATTGGGACAAACAGCGCTACCCACGCTAAAGCCTTCGTCACTGGCGACATGAAGGAGTGGTATGTGGGCGTTGGCATCACCGATAATATAGACCTGAAGATCACCTATTCGACCGGTGTTATTGTCCAAGTCTTTTGGGCGGTTTTTGTCATCTAGCTCAACACCTAAGTTTTCGATGCCCAGTTGATCAATATTATTGCGGCGTCCAGTCGCCACAAGTACATATTCACCTTGCCACTGTTGCGCCTTACCGTTGCTGTCTTCATAGTCAATAAAGGCCGTTGGATTTTCATTACCATCCGCAGTTTGCGTACCGACCTCTTTGACTTTGCTGTTTAGCTCCATAGTCAGCTCTTGACCTAAGCATTCAATCGCTTTCTGATTGATGTCGTTATCTTGTAGACCGCCCACACGTCGGGCTCGATTAAATAAACTGACGGCCACGCCCAAACGGGTAAATGCTTGTGCCATCTCTAAGCCAATCGATCCTGCACCGATGACTGCCATTGATGTTGGCAGATCTGAGAGCTCAAAGACTGTGTCGGAAGTCAGTAACGTCTTACCTAGCTTGTCGGCCCAGCCGTCTGGAATAAATGGCGAGCTGCCCGTGGCCACGATGATTTTATCTGCTTTAATGAGCTCATCGTTAACTTCGATAAGACCTTGCTCATTAATATGCGCGCGACCTGATATTTTTTTATTCGCAGGCCAGCTTTCAACTTGCTCTGTGACAAAACCGGCAAAACGGTCACGCTCAGACTGTACGCGTGCCATGACCTGTGCGCCATCTATTTGGGCTATGCCATGAATTCCAAACTGATCAGAATGGTTGGCATCATGAGCACGGCCAGCAGCAGCAACAAGTAACTTACTGGGCATACACCCCACAGTAGTACAAGTGGTCGTCCAAAAACCATCATTGATGATCACGATATTTTTGGTAGTTTTGCTGGCTTGGCGAAAGGCGTTTTGTCCGGCCGTGCCGGCACCGATCACTGCTACATCTACTGTACGGGTGACCTTATTAGACGTGCTATCAGGTTGTTCAGTCATATTATTCCCAATTTTTGAGTTATTGATGTTTGAATAGACAGTAATTTAATAATAAGCTACTGATAGTAAAGTGTCTCTGCAAAGTACGCAGCAGGATAAGCGTAGCAAGCTGTTGCAAAAATGTGTAACTGTCGCCATTCTGACAGTCGATATTTACATAGATGAGCAAAGCGACGGTTTATTATTATGAGGCGGTTAGTCTTGAAAAGTAGTCATTATTAAAAGGCTAGAGCAAGTATAGTTAATCGACTTTAAAATGGATAAGGCGTAGCTGGTAAAGATTTCTGAAGCCTCTGAAGCTGCTTAACCGCACAGTAAGCGAGGAATTTTTACCAGCCTTGCGAGTTTATATACGGTCTCTATTCTATTTGGTATCCACTATATTAAGACGCTAGAATAGCTAGCAGTCGCTCCGCATAATCTTTGGCGCGTAAATTACGCTGCGCATGGGTAAGCGTACCCTCTTTATCAAAGATAAATGCTGAGCGTACCAGTCCAATGGTCGTCTTGCCGTACATATTTTTTTCTTTAATCACCTCAAAATATTGGCACAGTTTTTCATCGGCATCACTGATCAGTGGGATTTGTAAGTCATGCTTAGCAATGAAATTTTCATGCGATTCAACGCTGTCACGTGATACCCCAACAATATCGTAACCTAAGTCGTCAAAGGCATTGATATTAGCAGTAAAGTCGGTCGCTTGAGTGGTGCAGCCGGGAGTGTTGTCTTTTGGATAAAAATATAGGATCAAGCCTTTATCCGTATTCTGAACCAGCTCTTTGAGGCTAATGTCATCATGGATGAAATTGCCATCCAACTCACGTACCATCGTTACTGGAAATTCGGGTAGGGCAAGCACTTCAGTGGTAGGTTTGGCCATGATAAATTCCTTATTATGTTTATATTTATGTTTCTCTTATTCGTTAGTCGCGGCTGTTAATAGCCAGTATATTCTCAGTCTTACACTTTGCCTCTGTATTGGCAACTACCAGCAACAATAAGAAAGACTGACGATTGCCAGTCTTTCTTATTGTATCTAGTTTCTCGGACTGCTTTATGAATCAATTTAAGCCGGTTTTTGTGGCTGTTTGAGATCTAGCCCCACAGTACATTGCTGCAAGTCTTTCTGCATCTTCTTCACGTATGGTAGCGAAGAAGGATCTTTTTTGTCTTGCGCGTAGCTTTCGATTTCCCACATTTGACCGATGGTCATTTTGCTGCGGACACCAATCGTACAGTTACAAAGTTTGGAGGCAGTGCTTTGGTCAGCGACTTTATACTTTACGGCGCCATTGACACAAGTGTTAATGTTATTTTGCTTGATGTCGATAGCATTTGCTTGCGGCATGGCGACAAAACCAAGCAGCGCTAAGGGTAGTATTTGTAATAACTTCATAAATATCCTCTTATAGGCGGCGTCAGTAAAATAAAGAATTAAAACAATGATAAAAACTGATAGATCATGTCATATCATTAAGTGTTTTTTGTTTGATGATATGCACTTTTCAATTGATGTTAACTAGTATCAGCCCAATAAGACCAAATTAACCGCACCTACCATAACAATTATACCTGTTAAATAAAACCGCGCACGTGCTGTGATGATGCAAGTAAATGTTACGCTTATATTTATTTATTTCATGCTAATTACGCGTTAGGCTGCATTTGACATCGTCAATTCTAAATAATATGTGACATCTTCTTAAAAATTAATATTGAGGCTGATAATGAGTCGGATCAGCGATACCTACTTGTGTAAAGCCCTGACGGCGTAGTGCGCAGCTGTCACACATACCGCACGCACGGCCTTGACTGTCGGCTTGATAGCAAGAGATGGTCTGTCCATAATCAACCCCAAGTGTTAAGCCAAGCTCAATGGTTTGCGCTTTTGATAACTGCTGTAATGGGGTTTGAATACTTAAATGATGACCGGTGACGCCAGCTTTGGTGGCTAAATTGGCCATGTGTTCAAAGGCTGCGATATACTCAGGACGGCAGTCGGGGTAACCAGAATAATCGACTGAGCTGACCCCAATGACGATATGATTGGCATCTGCGACTTCAGCAACGGCAAGAGCATAAGATAAAAATATGGTATTACGCGCTGGCACATAAGTATTCGGAATGGCACTGTTATCGATCTCGTCGCGTTTTTTATTCGGGAACTTATCGGCATCACCGTCAGGTACGATCATGCTATGGTCCGTCAATGAAGAGCCGCCAAGTTGAGCGATATCAATATCAATGATACGGTGCTTAACGCCTGCGGTCTCAGCAATGGTTTTTGCGGCAACAAGCTCGCTATTGTGACGCTGACCGTAGTCAAAGCTCACTGCAGTAACCGCGGCATAACGTGCCTTTGCCCAATATAGACAAGTGACAGAGTCGAGCCCACCAGATAGCAGCACGACAGCGTTTTGGTTTTTCTCAAAACCAGTAGAAGTAGAGTTAGTTGCTTGGTTAGACAAGGTGGATTGCAGCGTACCCTCTAACGTGTTAGTCATATTGGTCATAGTAGCGTCTGTTATCAATGGGCTTAAAAGGTCTATTTTAGCAAAATTACCGCTATTACAAAACCATCAAAGCTATTCACGCTATCAAAAAATAGGATATTCACTAAGTTGTCAGCATTTCAATCATATCTAAGTAGGATATTCGAATACTAGGGCATTTCATTTGATAATTTAATGCCATTTTTCAATATGTTAGCAAGTTTTGTTATAATGCCGCTACTTGTAGTACTACCTTTGGCGCTGTTGTACGGCTAACCGCACAGCACTAACCGCCTTATAGCAAAACTATTATTATAAAAAAATGAGTAATTTATGACCGCAGCCACCTTGTTTACGTCAAAAATTGTGTTACAGCCTGACGCACCGTCTGCTGAAGCTGACCTACATATCCAATCTTTAGAAGCTAATTTTTTTCATAGCGATTCTTTAGAGACTGAAAAGTATAGTATTGAAGATGACAGTGATGAAGGTAGCGATGAAGACGGTACTGAGCAGGATGCTACCGACCAGTTCGCGTATCCGAAAGCACTCACTAAGTCAGCCCGCTTTCTCAAATTACAAAAAAAACTTCGCAGACAAGTATCGTGGGCAATTCGCGATTTTAACATGATTGAAGATGGCGACGTGGTGATGGTCTGTGTTTCAGGCGGTAAAGACAGTTATACCTTGCTTGATATTTTACTATTGTTAAAGCGTATTGCCCCGATTAATTTCGATATAGTGGCCGTTAATTTGGATCAAAAACAGCCTGACTATCCGGAAGATGTATTGCCTGAATACTTAAATAAACAAGGGATTGCGCATTACATTTTAGAAAAAGACACTTATAGTATTGTCAAAAGTGTGGTGCCAGAAGGTAAGACTTATTGCTCTGTCTGTTCGCGTTTGCGTCGTGGCTCGCTATATAGCTTTGCCCAACAGATTGGTGCGACCAAAATCGCCCTAGGACATCATCGCGATGATATATTGGCAACGTTTTTTCTCAATTTATTTCATGGTGGCGCGCTCAAAGCCATGCCGCCGAAGCTGCTGAGCGATGACCAACAGAATATATTAATTCGTCCGTTGGCTTACGTTGAAGAAAAAAATATCATTGAGTATGCGCGCTTAAAGGAATTCCCAATTATCCCGTGTAACTTATGCGGCACTCAGACAAATCTACAGCGAGGCATTATTAACGATATGCTGCGCGATTGGGATGACGCCCATCCGCAACGTTTGGCCTCTATCTTCAAAGCCATGCAAAATGTAGCGCCATCGCAACTGGCTGATCGTGAGCTATTTGATTTTGAAAAGTTAAGTTTGAATCGCGATGACGATGGTAATGGTACGGAGCGGTTATTTGAAGGCGACAATATTCAAGCAGGGCAGACGGACAGTCTAGCTGAAATTGGTTTGCCAGTTGCCCCAAAAACGCAAACCTTCAACCCAAAATTTGCTAATAGCAATCATCAGCCTATAGACGCGGTAAATAAAGCACCTGTAATTGACAACGCCTCGAAAAAGCAAAAGATTCCGACAGTCAATCCGCTTATCTAGTCAAAATATCTAATCCGCTTATAAATCTATAGTCAACGAACCTAACAACTATCACAGATAAAGAACCATAAGAAGAACAACGTATCAATACAATCTAAACGCCACTCTTTACGCTTTTTTTTAATCCATGCCCATGTTTGTTCGATAGGATTC
>Ga0314771_100023_pt1 | contig 130363 bp, 112 predicted proteins | sample MetaGCB42018_FD_204522 | JGI IMG/M metagenome (GOLD analysis project Ga0314771, IMG submission 204522) | Cryopeg brine microbial communities from Beaufort Sea near Barrow, Alaska, United States - CB4 2018 | ecosystem: Environmental > Aquatic > Marine > Coastal | place: USA: Alaska | collected...
GCTACCGATTTAATCGTCGCTTTGCTCTCGAAGACATGTTACCGCGATTTATGTATGTGGCATTGAGGACTGCTCCTATGCCGCAAAAGTATTTAAGCATGGCTGAGCTTTATGGGTAATCAGGTAAGTAATTGTGTGAAAAGTCATGGTGTAAATAACCGTATGCACTTGTCGCATCGTTCGACATTAGCCGTTTTTGCCCGTTAACTTTGTGGCTAAAGCATCGGCTTCTACTGCCACTAGTGGTATAAGACGTTATCATCGCCAATCGCGTGATTATCGAGGTGGCGAGGGATATTTGAGTGTTATCGATTTAAAAAAAAGCGAACCGCTTGGTTCGCTTTGTGAATATTGTTTATCCCAGTTAAGAGGCGCGGCCACGGTTAAGTTTTACTGCGCCTGGTCACTAATCTTAACATTAACGGTCTAGGTTCATTACCTTAGTCCAGGCCGCAATAAAGTCGTCGACAAATTTTTGCTTTGATGTATCAAACGCATACACTTCAGCCACTGCACGAAGCTCTGAGTTTGAACCAAAGATTAAATCGACTGACGTGGCGATGCAATTGTGTCGCTATTGTTCAGAGACGTGGGGCACGTCACTCACATTTATGACTGCCGCTCTTGAGCATCAGGCAGGTATTGCCTACAATAGCGTACGCCTTATTCACTGCAGACCAGACCATGAACGACACTAGATCAAAACCAGCTTTACCGGATCGCCTTTCTTCTAATCCACGTAGCCCACATCATGTGGCTGCCATTTTTGAGCACGAGATTGGTATTTTGTTTAACGGCAAAGAGCGTGCTGATGTTGAGGAATATTGCATCAGTGAAGGCTGGCTAAAAGTCGCGGCGCATAAAGCGTTGGATCGTCGTGGGCACCCGCTTATGACGACGGTTAAAGGCAAGGTTGAAGCATTTTATAAGTAGGGGTAGCGTCACATTCTCTTACCGTTAAAAACGAAAGGCTAGCCGTCAGGGTTGGCCTTTACTCTTTGGGCTCAAAAAATCACTGGGCTTAGAGTTAAGGTTTTTCTATTGTCTTATATAGTCTGCTATTGTTTTAGCTTGTTTTTATACTGCTTTGGTTTATCTCTAGCTAATATTCTTCCCGTAAACAAACTCTGCCAACTGTACCTCTCATTTAAACAAAACATGACTTTCATTCATGTTGGATAACGGTAAAATCCGCGCCTTGTTTCAGTGCTAACTGAGTATGTGTGTTTATGATGATAGATCTGGCTTTACTTCCTGTTTATTTAACCACTGTGGTCGCCCTACTGTTAATCCCTGGGCCTGACATGCTGTTGATCGCCAGTTCTAGCCTGAGTTATGGCCGCAAAGTGGGCGTGTACGCCAGCTTTGGTAATGCGACCTCCGGATTGGTGTTAACCCTGCTTTCAGCAATGGGCGTGTCGGCCTTAGTGGCAATGAATCCGCTGGCATTAGAGTTATTACGGGTATTGGGCGGCGCATATTTACTCAAAATGGGCTGGGATTGCATGCGCAGTAGCGCGATCGATGCCCCCGAAATTGAGCAGCAGAGTAACTTAGCTAAGTTACTCTATCGTCGTGCGGTTATGAGTAACCTACTCAATCCTAAAGCGCTGATATTTTTTGTGTTATTTTTACCCCAGTTTGTGTCTACTCAGATCAGTGCCAGTTCAGGTGAACAGATGCTGGCATTGGGCCTGCTACTTAATGTTATCGGGTTGTCGTTCAATTTGCTGTTGGTGGCTTTAGTGGGCAGTTTAGGTAAACCATTGCTAAAAAACGAAAAATTCCGCACCTATCAAAATAAATTTATGGGCTTGATATTTTTCGCTTTGGCAATTTGGTTACTGGCTTCACAAGTGCAGAGTATTGGCTAAAAAGTTGATGAAGTCGTTTTCAGGCTTGGCATACATAAAAAACCACGGTGATATACCGTGGTTTTTTATGGTGATGTCTTGTTAATATCGATGTATCGATTTACTTAATTCTTCACTGACTTAATGGCGGCGATCTCTTTTTCAACCGCAGCCACCACGGCTTGCGGATCGCTCAGATATTGTGAGTGATCGATAAAGATGGCGTTATCATCAACCGACATTACCAGCGCAGGAAAGTCTGTGGTGCCAATGATCTCTTGGATCTCGGCAATGCCTTCTAGCACGTATTCTGCGTCCATACTAAGCTCATCTTTAAACACTTTATTCGATGGTGACAGCTTAAACTTTTCGACGATGTCATTGAAATCGTGTTTGTTGTTTAGCGGGTTACCTTCAATAAAGTGTGCCCTTTGTATCGCATTGAGCACGGGCAATTGCTTGTCAGCTTGCTTACTCTGCACCCAGCCCATCAAGTTTGCGGTTTTTATTGAGTTTTTAGGGCTGTTGACGTAACGAAGATGATCTCTACCAAACTTAAGCCCACTGATTTTCGCGGCGGCTTGCATTTGCTCTTCGCCAGCACTGTCTTTGCCTATGTAATGCGCGCTATGCAGTAAGTGTACATTCATTTCGGGATAAGCTTGTTGCAAGGCGTTCACCAAAGGTGTGGCGGCATAGCTCCAAGGGCAATGTGAGTCGTAGATAAAATAAAGCTCAGTGGTCATTACGTTAGTTCTTGTTTGCGATCAGATAAGCTAATCCTAAATAGTTTGTTGGTATTATTCAATCATTGGATCAGCATAGTTTCGTCAAGGGTTGAGTCAATCTCGCTCTTGTCTCTTTTAGGCCAACACAGCTTGTGGATCAGGGGCGCGCATTCGCTGCCACCATTCACTGTCGGCGACAATTTGCCCTTGTAGATCAATAGCGGGGTAGGGGATCTGTTTGCGGCTGCACGCTTTGGCATAAATGGGGTAGCCTTGTTCAAACAATATCGCTTGGCAGTAGGCGTGATCAAGTTGACGCGTGCCGTACATATTGGCCTGTTCACGTTGACGCTGGGCTTCATACATCACTAATGCGGCAGCCACCGACACATTGAGTGATTGCACCATGCCTCTCATGGGGATGATGATGTGCTGATCGGCCGCTTCAATAGCCTCTTCACCGACGCCATCACGCTCATTACCCAGTACGATGGCAGTGGGTTGAGTATAATCAATTTCACGAAAATCCACCGCGGTGTCGGAAAATGTGGTGGTTAATAGCTGCATTTTTTGGGCTTTAAAGGCATGGTTGGCTTGAGCAAAAGTGTCATGCTTGATGATATTAACCCACTGTTGGCTACCAGAGGCGGTATTACCTGATACCCGCATATCGAGATCGGGCCACACGGCATGAATTTGGTGGATGCCCACACAGTCAGCAGAGCGAAGAACCGCCGCAATATTATTGGTCATATGCACTCTATCGAGGCAAACCGTTAAGTCGACTTGGCGATTATCAAGCATCTGGTTTATTCGGGCAAAACGTTGTGGGCTCATGGGGCAATTCTACTTAATGTTATTCAACATATTTTAACCTTTGCTTTCAACAAAAAAGCGCCCAATACGCCTGAAAAGCGATTAATATTGATAGCAAGGTGAACATTCGTGCGCCATTATAACGTTAAAATGCTAACCCTAAAACGCCATTGATCTCAGCAAGCGCATTTTTAGATGATCTGTGTTGCCACAAATCACAATATCTCTTTTTTAATTTATGCTGATAAGTGATAGAGAAATAACTGTTATTTAGCTAATCAAGCTAGCTAATTACAACCCAATAGATTTTCACCGTAGGCCATGACCGAAGATATTACTATCCGATTACCTTCTCTGATCCACCGAATAGGCGGCGAGAAAGCCAAACAAGCCAAAGCGATTGCCGTGCAATGTCACTGTGAGCTTAAACGTGTGCGTCGATCGAGAAACTGGGGTATTTCAGGTGAGGCCATTAAGATCCAATCGTTTATAGAGCGATTAAAATTAGAAAGTGATGTTAGTTTTGGTTACCTTATCCACAAGATTGAAACCGCACTGCTTGGTTATGCCGACAAATTAGCACCTTTAGAGGCAAAACTTGCCCGTTTACTTCATGACAAGCCGAACATTACCTTGGGCGAACTGATGCACCTTACTCAATGCACCATGGCAGAAGCCAGGATTGCACGCTTTAATATCGAACTATGAGACACCTAATGATTAGATTAATCATCTTTTTAATCATCAGCTTAAGTTAGCTCTGCGTTGTGTCAATAAGAGCAATATGCAAAGCGGGTTGGTGTGAGGCGTAAATAACTGTGGGTAAAGAGAACACGAGATAGCTAGATATAGTTAAAACGAGAGAGCTAATAGCAGTGTTATTGTTTAACTAGAGTGTTTCAGGTGTGGGCTAAGGTTGTTGTTAATGCCGAATGGTTCAGTAGTTCGCATTAACTGCTTGATATTAACAGTATAGATACATAGGTTAGGGTTGTTGGTATGCTCGCTATCAAACGGATTTGGATGGCAAAGTAAACTGCCTGCTCAAATGCAGCGAGAAAGTTTAAAGAAATTTATATTAAGCCTTTACAATATCCAAAACTACTGTAGTATATCTCGTGCTCTGACATTCAGAGTTATTAATGAACATCAAGTAAAAGAAAAGCCTTAGAATGTCTTCGATATCGTTGTTATCCTCTGTGTTTCCCTTAGCTTCATAGTCACATTCAATAATTCAAGCTTGAGCGCATCGCAATTTTGCGACAGATTGATTAATTTTAAATATATAAGGGACACAAAATGTCTGATAAAACAACTGGTTTAGTAAAATGGTTTAACGAAGATAAAGGTTTTGGCTTTATTACTCCTGATAATGGCGGCGCTGATGTGTTTGTTCATTTCCGTTCAATCACTTCAGAAGGTTTCAAAACTTTAGCTGAAGGCCAAAAAGTTTCTTTCGATGTTGAGCAAGGTCAAAAAGGCCCACAAGCTGCGAACGTAGTAGCTGTATAACTCTACATTGTAAGACAACGCAAACGGTTTAACGACTGTTTGCGTTTTTTTATGTCCAAATTTAATGTTTCGGGTTTACTCTTTGCCGATTAATATTTTGGCTGTCTTTTAAATGTAGAGTGAATTTTAAATATAGAGTGTATTTTAAATATAGAGTGTATTTTAAATTTATACTTTATTTTCAATACTATACATATCCAAATACCTTCTTTGTACACCTTTTTTGTATACTTTCTTTATATACCTTCTTTAGTATATAGCCGCCTTCTTTTGTATCCACCCGCATAGTTTGTCAATTCCCCCTGAATTAATGCATATCAGTCTGGCGTTACTGATCCAAAAATTTAGCTGCTATTTCTACCATTCTGAACAAATAACCATTATTCCGACTTAGGCCCGTTAATCCAGATATGAGTGTGAGTTATTTAATGGTGTTTGTCGGCAATGTTTGCGACTTGTTGTGGGTTGGGCGATTTTTACTTAGTGCTATACAATCTCACTCAATCTCACTCAATCACCTAATTAAACCAATTGACCCAAGTTCAGCCCAGCCCAATAGAGTCTAGTTCACCGCCCAACCCAATAGAATTGAATATAAACCAAGCCAATATGAAGTGGTATGACGCCATCTTGTTTATGTCTAACATGATGAGGTTACCTCCACAGTTATATCCATTGAGTGCTGAAAAGGAACCCGCTTTGTGATAACTCAGTGCCATTTCCCTATAACAGCAAGCGTAAGATAAATGGGGTAGGAAAGAGTAAATAAATACGCCAGGTTATTGAGAGGGTGAGTGTGGGCTGCAAAAAAAAACAACATGTTCATTGAATTATGACAAATGGGCAACACTTGGGGCGGTGTAAACGCTTAATCAGTTCATTTAAGCAATTAACCCAAGACTCTTGGGTCAAAAACACCGATAATTGCCCCTAATTATACAAGCAGGCCGATTGGCTGCGCACGACTGTGGACATATTCAATGGAAATCAAAGTAAATTTTCTCGACAACCTGAGACTCGAAGCTAAATTTGACGACTTTACGGTATTGACCGATCAACCTATTCGTTACAAAGGTGATGGTTCAGCTCCTAGTCCTTTTGATTATTTCTTGGCTTCGTCTGCTCTTTGTGCAGCCTACTTTCTCAAGGTGTATTGTAAAGCCCGTGATATTTCGACTGAGAATATCAAACTGTCGCAAAACAACATTGTTGACCCAGAAGATCGCTATAATCAAATTATCCAAATTCAAGTTGAATTACCTGATAATATTTCTGCTAAAGATCGCGAAGGTATTTTACGTTCGATCGACCGTTGTACCGTTAAAAAAGTGGTGCAGAAGGGGCCTGAATTTAAAATCGAAACGGTTAAAAGCCTCGATGCCGACGCGAATGCGATGTTGATGGGCCAATCTGATGACGATGCGAGTACCTATATTTTAGGTAAAGATTTACCGCTTGAGCAAACCATTAAAAACATGACCAGTTTGTTGGCTGATCTTGGTATGAAGATAGAAATATCATCATGGCGTAACATTGTGCCAAATGTATGGTCATTGCATATTCGTGATGCTGCGTCACCAATGTGTTATACCAATGGTAAAGGGGCGACCAAAGAGAGTGCACTTTGTTCAGCGATAGGTGAGTTTATTGAACGTCTTAACAATAACTTTTTCTATAATGATCAGTTCTTTGGTACCGAGATCGCTAACAGCGATTTTGTCCATTATCCTAATGAAAAATGGTTCCAAATAGCAAGCGACGATGCATTGCCAGCAGGCATTTTAGATGACTATTGTTTAGACCTTTACAACCCTGATGATGAATTACTGGGTTCACATCTTATCGATACTAACTCAGGCAACACGGAACGCGGCATTTGTGCTATTCCCTATACTCGTCACTCTGATGGCGAAACTGTGTATTTCCCGTCTAATTTAATCGAAAACTTATTTCTCAGTAACGGCATGAGCGCGGGTAACAACCTACAAGAAGCCCAAGTACAAAGCTTATCAGAAATTTTTGAGCGTGCGGTTAAACGCCAAATCATTGAACAAGAAATCGCATTGCCAGATGTGCCAATGGCGGTATTAGCACAATACCCAAGCATTTTAGCGGGCATTAACGGCCTAGAACAACGCGGCTTTCCTGTGGTGGTCAAAGATGCATCATTAGGTGGTCAATTTCCGGTTATGTGTGTGACCTTAATGAACCCAAAAACGGGCGGTGTATTTGCTTCGTTTGGCGCCCACCCCAGTTTTGAAGTGGCATTAGAGCGCAGCTTAACTGAGCTATTACAAGGCCGCAGTTTTGAAGGGTTAAACGATGTGCCAAAACCGACCTTTAATAGTATGGCCGTAACTGAGCCTGAAAACTTTGTGGAACACTTTATTGATTCCACCGGGGTGATCTCTTGGCGCTTCTTTAGCAGTAAGCACGATTATGAGTTCTGTGAATGGGACTTTTCAGGCACTAACGAAGAAGAAGCTAGTGGGTTATTTGGAATCTTAGAAACATTAGGTAAAGAGGTGTATATTGCCAACTTTACCGACTTAGGAGCAGCCGTCTGCCGCATTTTAGTTCCTGATTATTCTGAAATTTATCCGGTTGATGACTTGATTTGGGATAATACCAATAAAGCCCTCAATTACCGGGAAGATATTTTAAATCTTCATTCATTGAGTACTAAAAAGCTCGCCAGTTTAGTTAATCGATTAGAAGACAGTCAGCTAGACAACCAGACTGATATTCGCACGCTCATTGGCATTGTGTTCGATGAAAATACCGTGTGGGGTCAATTAACCATTATTGAGCTGAAAATTCTGATTTACTTGGCTGTTGGAGCCCATGAAGAAGCCATTGAGCTGGTCGGCGAGTTCTTGCAGTTCAACGACAATACGGTCGAGCGCGGTTTATTTTATCAAGCCGTTAACGCAGTATTGGAAGTAACCTTGGATGAAGACCTTGAACTTGAACACTTTATCGGTAATTTCAACAGAATGTTTGGTAAGGAGCTCATGGACAATGTTGTTGGTTCAGTTACTGGCAAGGTGCGTTTTTACGGCCTAACCAAAACCAGCATGGAACTTGAAGGTATTGAGCCACACCTTCGCTTAATTGAGAGCTACAAAAAACTGCACCAAGCTCGCAAAATCAAAGCTGACATGTAATCGTGTTATCGCCGAGATACTATGATTGTTAATCGTATCTCGGCAGTTTCGACTGTCATAATGTTATTTTTACGTGCGTTGAATAGCATCATTTGCTAATGACTAATGACTAATGACTAATGACTAATAGCCATCGGCCATCTGCCATCTGCAATTAGCTATTCACTCTTCACTATAAAAGACCTGCTATCGCACCATTATCTTAAGCTTTCTGATCTTACTTTCAATATCCGTTATTAATCACTGAGCGGGGTCGCTCACTTGCACTTATTGTCTTGTTGGGGATAGCATACGTTTACGCTTACCCACGGTTGTGACTCTCTATTTCAGATTTTGCTGATTTTGCATGTTTTTTACATATTTTACAGATAGTTGCCATTATTTAGCTTGTGAGTTAAATAAGTAAGACTCCATCGATAGTACACTGAAATCGATGTCGTTCTTTATCACGGTTAAATTATCTTGTGCTGTCACTGCGCCTAATACAAACAGTAAAGGAATGTAGTGTTCCACTGTGGGATGAAAAAAACTGAAATTCGGATACTGTTCTGCTGCGCTGACCAGGGCTTGAACATTGTGATTGATAACATTGTTTCTCACCCATTTTTCAAATTCAGCCACGCGCGGATCCGGTTGACCACCAAAACGTAATGCACGCAGATTATGGGTGACATTGCCTGAGCCGATAACCGCAATGCCTTGCTCGCGTAACGATGTCATGGCTTTGCCCAACTCAAGATAAAAACTCAAATCAGCGTGTTGCGGGATAGACAGTTGAATAACAGGTACTTTTGGATCGGGTAATAAATGCATCAGCGGTGTCCAAACACCATGATCCAGTCCTCGCGTCATATTCACTTGTGTGGACAATCCGCTTTGGGTCAACATAGAGGCAATATCATTGGCGAGTTGGCTATCGCCAATCGCAGGGTACTTTACTTGGTATAATTCGGGCCCAAAGCCATTAAAGTCATAAATGAGTTCTGGCTGGCTTATACCTGTGACTTGCAAAGACGTTGACACCCAATGCGCTGATAATACCAGTACGGCTTTCACCTCGCTAAATTGTTGGCCCACGGCGTTTAACTGCCGTGTGACCGTGGATTCATCAAGCGCTAATGTTGGCGCACCGTGGCCAATAAACATCAGCGGGGCTAACCTTGTTGTCGGTAAACTGCTTGTCGGTAAGCTTGTTGCTGTGTTCATTAGTTGCTCCTGTAAAATCGGTGAGCCCATTTAATACCGGCCAGTGGCACTGTCATGCTTGGATTTTCATTATTAAATAAAGACCATGGGATAAGCACTGCGAGAGTATGCGTAATCATACTAAGTTAAACAATTGCAGTAATATTTGATTTATAGTTTAATAAAATTATACAAAAGCTTTGTCGTCATACTAGGGGCCGTCTGATGGATATGCTGAATTTAATGCGCAACTTTGTCGCTGTAGTGGAAGAGGGCAGTTTTACTGCTGCGGCCAAACGCTTGGGTAAAACCAAAGCCTTGCTTAGCACCCAAGTGACACAGTTAGAAACCAAATTAGCAGTAAGATTGTTGCATCGGTCAACGCGCAGTTTAACCGTTACTGAGGCGGGAAATGCATATTGGGGCGAAGCGAAACGTATTCTTGATGATGTTGAAAACTTAGGAGCACAGTTACTCAACCAGCATCGTAGTCTAGCGGGCAGTATTCGAATTTCAACGCCAGTGACTTATGGTGAAGAAGTGCTAACGCCTTTTATCAGTTATTTGATTAGTGAGCAGCCAAGGTTGCATATCGATATGATGTTAACCGATCGTCATGTCGATTTGGTCAATGAGGGGTACGACTTAGCGATCCGTGTTGGTCGTTTAAAAGATTCAAATTTGATCGCACGCCCGCTAGGACAAACGCGATTAGTGACCTGTGCCTCAGCCTCGTTTATTGAAAAATACGGCTTGCCGGATCACCCCGATCAACTGCGCGATCTGCCTTGTGTGGTGGACAGTAATTATCCTCATTTACAGCAGTGGCACTTTACTCAAGGGGATGACACTGTTGTGGTTAATGTTAACAATGTTGTGACAGTCAACAATGCTCGTTCGGCCACGGCTTTTGCGTTAGCCAATACGGGGATTGTCGCCGTGCCTGAATTTATTGTCAAAAAACAGCTACAAAATGGTGAGTTAATTGAAGTGTTGATGGGGTTTGAGCTGGGTATATTGCCGGTTCATGTACTTTATCCGAGCCGCAAGCACTTATCCGTTAAGGTGAGCTATTTTATCGAGAAACTACTGCAATACTTTGAGCCGGATAAATCTTCCCCAATTAAATAATCAGGGCTCGAACAGCATGGCTGTTATGTTTGCCATGTTTGCCATGTTTGCCATCTAGAGAGTGTGGCATCTAGTCATGAAAACGCGCGCCGCTATGCCTTAATGGCGTACTCAGGTTATAACCTCAACTGGATCACGTTTATTTTACCGCAACGTGGGGTAAGAGATGGGATAACTTGTCGAAATAAATTGTCGAAATAAAGAGATAAAAGCAGGCTATTTCAAGGTAAAACCATCAGGTTGACGCTCTTTGGCACCGCTAGATGGGGGATTAACCTTTTCATGTTTGGAGCGTTTGCCAAGGGCAGTGGATTGAAGCAGAAGACTTACCGCATGAGGTCGCCGCGGTTATTCGCGTTAAACTTGGGGACACAATTCAAACGATGAAAGAGATTGAGCGAGACTATATTCTCTTAGTCCTTGCGTTATGTGATGGCGATAAGCACAAAGCCGCTCATGCTTTGCAAATGGGCGTTGCAAATGGACATTGCAATCCCGTATCGAAAACTAAGTGAATATAAACTAACCCCATGCGAATAGGACAGTACGAAGCTTTACTATTAAGGTTATGATGTGAAATGTAATTTATCTAAGTTATCTAAGTTATCTAAGTTGTCTAAGTTATCAAATTGATTGTATTGCTATTTTAATAGCTCGGTTGAGCTGGGCATTCTGACCTAGTTGAGTGATTAGGGATTGAGCAGTTAGGGACCGATGGTTAACATTAGTTTACGCAGCCAGTATTGACTGACTGCTTTTGGGTTAATTATTATTGCTTATCTAAATAGTTGTCTACTGCAGTCGCTCTATCTTCGGCGTGTTCTATAAGCTCATCGATAGCGCGATAAAAATCACTGCTACTTTCTAAGAAGCTGTAACCCGATCTCTCGGTGGTTGCATAGGGCGAAATTAATGCAGAGTAAGTATTATAGTTTGCTTGTATTTTATTGGTTTCGAATGCGTCACTTATCACCGCGAGTAAAAATTGGTTATAGCGGTCACGATACACATCATCGGCATACAATATTGAAATGAGTGGCCAGCTAGCGGAGTCCAAGTTTGAAAAGTCTAACGCCAATGCGCCACTTTGCTTACCGTTTTGCAATGCTTCGTTGTTGTCCCAAGGGATCCAAGTCAGTTTTGAGGTGTCTGGATTGTTGTATAAATAGTAGTTATGCGGCATTAAGCCGTAAGTGTCCCAGTTTTGAATAATGCCATTAACGGCTAGATATTTTAAAAATACATCAACGTCAAATACCGCTTCAAGGTTAGCGCGCCATGTTGCCGGATCGCTAGTGGCAGTATCGTCATGTAAGGCGGTAAATAAGGCTTGGATATCAGACCAATCTTCATCGCCTTCATTGGTTTTTTTCTCAAAATCTTCCTGGTTAAATGACCCTTCAACAAACATTGCACCATCGTCTTCGGGTTTGTATAAATTACCATCATCGCTTGAGAATTGAGTGTCAATTAAGCTGTCGTCAACTTCTTCAACTAGGGTATATAAACCAAAGTATTCTGGGCCGTCACCATGGTCAACGTATAAGGTGTAAAAGCCAGTATGAGACACAGCTAGGCCAGCATCTTTAAACACGTCAGCGGCGACTTTTTCTCGCAACATCGATTCGTCATCAAAGTTATTTTTTAAACTGAGCTTTTTAAAACCATAAAAACGTTGGTTTTTGATTTGTGGATAGTCATCTTCAAATTCATCAAAGTCGAGTTTGAACGCCAATTTGAGAATGCCTTGCTGCCAGCTCGTTTGCAGTGATGAGTTGCCTTTAAAGCGAATACCAACGCGATACCATTCGGTGTCGTTATAGAATACTTCAGCAGGTACAAAAATCGGATTTTCATCTGTATCGGTTAAGCTATTGGATGAGATTCGACCAAACTCGCCATAGGTGGCTGTCATGTCATCTAACATGCTCTGCCAGCGCGCTTCAGTCACGACGATATCAAAGCGCTTGACTTGGGTGTCATCAAACACCTCGTCAAAATTTGGATCGACATTTTTGCTGTGGGAATTGTCGGTCCAATCCGTAGCATCAAAGTCAACGTCGATGATCTCAGTTTCAGTTTCAGTTTCTGTAGTGGTCGTGGTGACCGTTTCAGTCACGTCGGTACTGTTAGCACTGCTGCTATCACTACCACAAGCTGTGAGTATCAAAGCACTACTTAACGTCATGATAAGCAATAGTGATATTGGCTGATTCATTAAACGTTTTATGATCGGTAAGTTTGAGATGGATAAGTTATTGAAGGCAATCATTGGGCACTCCTAGCAATGGTGTCGCGTCGTTGGCTTAATAGGGTTACCAGTATGTTAGTGCGTAAAAGTGCAAAACCAGTGCAGTAAGCGTGGAACAAAATAGCAGCTTGATAAGCGTGAGATCTTGCTCAAGCTTGCGTTGGTATTTGCATCGCGGTGGCGGCATTGGCGCACACAGGTACCTTATTAATGCACAATGCGATAAAATCTAGGCCAATGATGAGTTAGCTGATAACGCGAACCTGGCTATACAATTTGTAGGGAAAATGAATGAATATTGAAAATGATGTGATTGATAATTTAGCAGAATTAGAGCGTTTTTTGCTATCGGTCGAGAAAGGTGGTTTAGGCTTAGAAGGGGTTGTTGGTGTTGGTATGGCAACCAGTAATGCTGATGGTCGTCATTTTGTTGCCGTATTTGGTGATAATCACACCCTGTTATTAGCACGTTGGGTCACGGCTGAAATATTTGAAAGTGGTAAAGACATGGTGCGCAATGGTGTTAACGCCAAACATTGATGCTTTAGCTCGCGCCGATCTTAAGCTGATACATTATTTAACCGCCACTAAGAGGCTGGCGGTTAAATGACATAATTATAGATCCACTTTTTTAGGTATTGATCCTGACTAGGTATCAATGCCATTTTGAGGGCCATTTTTGGGATTGCGTCATCGCCATGACCTTATTGAATATTGGCGATAGATTGGACCTAGATGCTTGATCCATTACTGGCGGTTACTTATCTGAATTGGTTGAGCCAATTTTATGAATGGCGAGATCCGCACCTATAAATTCATCTTCTTGGCTTAAGCGTAAACTCGACATTTTGTTCACTAAGCCGTAAACAATCATCCCGCCAATGAGTGCGATTGCAACACCGGTAAGACTACCGATCAGTTGCGACATAAAGCTGACCCCACCCAAGCCACCTAAGGCTTGTTGGCCAAAAATACCTGCCGCAATCCCTCCCCAAACACCGCATAAACCGTGTAATGGCCACACGCCGAGTACGTCATCGATTTTGCTACTGCGTTGTAATTTTGTGTATACCCACACAAATAACCCGCCGGCCACACCGCCCACCACAAATGCGCCCACAGGATGCATTAAATCTGAACCGGCGCACACCGCCACTAAACCAGCGAGTGGTCCATTATGAATAAAACCGGGGTCATTTTTACCGACAAGTAGTGCGACAATAGTGCCGCCCACCATAGCCATTAAACTGTTTACTGCCACTAAGCCGCTAAGGCCGTCAAGGGTTTGCGCTGACATCACATTAAAACCAAACCAGCCGACAATAAGCACCCATGACCCTAAGGCCAGAAAAGGAATATTGGATGGGGCAAACGCGATCCCAGGCTTGCGGCCGCGTCGTGCGCCTAATACATAAATGGCCACCAATGCTAACCAACCGCCCATAGCATGTACCACAACAGAACCGGCAAAGTCATGAAATTGGGCGCCAAATTGGCTTTGTAACCATGCCTGAAAGCCATAATTACCGTTCCACATTATCCCTTCAAATAGCGGATAGACAAACGCCACAATCAAAGCTGAAGCCAGTAAGAAAGGCCTAAAACTACCGCGCTCAGCGATACCACCAGACACTATGGCCGGAATGGCGGCTGCAAACGTTAACAAGAAGAAAAACTTCACTAACTGATAGCCATTGTCAGCGGTTAATGCATTAACGCTCACAAAGAAGTGGTTGCCATAAGCAATTTGATAGCCAATAACAAAATAAGCAACGGCTGAAAAAGCAAAGTCAGTTAAGATTTTAACTAAGGCGTTAACTTGGTTTTTATGCCTGACGGTACCTGCTTCTAAAAAGGCAAAGCCCGCGTGCATGGCGAGTACCATAATTGCACCAAGTAAGACAAATAGCGTGTCCGCACTGTGTGCAATAATGCTAATCGCATCACTAATATTATTCATTTCATGTTCCACAAAACGATTCTCTATTGAAATTCATGCTTTTATATAGCAAAAGCCATTCCTAAACTGCACGTGGTGACTGACTATGTTGACCCGAAATAGTGCAAATGTATGAAAATGTTGCTGAAATGTACTGTAAAATGTTCAGTGTTGGTGCAATTTTATCCAGCGCTAAGGCCTAGGAATAAGTGCTATGGCTAAGGATTGTGCTGTAAATGTTTTAAACTGGTGCGTTGATGCATTTATTTGGTGCATGGTGAAACAGGTAAATTAACCTTATGTTAACAGTGGGATTAAGATAACATCGTCCAATAACCGGGCGTAAAATGAGCTAATGCTCAGTGAATATCCCCTCTTAATAACAAAGAGCTAATAACTAACAGCGCTTAGATTCAAATAATAACCAATAACAGAATAACGGGAATGATATGACGACAGTGAGAGTGGCAGGTGTGGGGATGATCCCATTTTGCAAACCGGGCGCCCATGAGCCTTATCGCGTCATGGCGGCCAAAGCGATTAAGTTAGCGTTAACGGATGCAGGCCTTGAGGCCAACGCCATTGGCCAAGCTTATGGCGCTTATATTTATGGCGATAGCACTTGTGCACAACATGCATTTTACGATGTGATCCAAAGTGGTATTCCGGTTATTAACGTCAATAATAATTGTGCTAGTGGTTCGACGGCATTGTTTTTAGCGCGCCAAGCCGTGCTGTCGGGACAAGTCGACTGTGCATTAGCTTTTGGGTTTGAAGAAATGCAGCCTGGGGCATTAGGTTCTCACTGGACTGACAGAGAAAGCCCTTTTGAGCGTTGTGAACCTGTGTTGCAGCAATATCATGCGCCGCAAGGGCCGATAGCGTTACGCACTTTTGGCGCGGCGGGACGCCATTACATGGATCAGTATGACATTGGGGCCGATATCTTTGCTAAGGTGGCCGCTAAGTCTCGAAGCCATGCCATAAACAATCCGTATTCAATGTTTACAACGCCATTAACTTACCAGCAAGTACTTGACGATAAAGTGATTTATGATAATTACTTAACTCGATTAATGGCGTGTCCTCCCACTTGTGGTGCTGCGGCAACGATTGTGTGCAGTGAATCATTTGCTCGCAAAAAGGGGATTACATCGAAGGTGAAAATTATTGCGCAGGCAATGGCAACCGACACTGAACAATCATGGCAAGACCCTATTTATGCTGTCGGCAAAGGCATGACTGAGCAAGCCGCTCAGCAGGTTTATCGTGATGCAGGCATCGACCCGCAAGATATTGATGTGATTGAGTTACATGATTGTTTTACCCCAAATGAGGTGATCACTTACGAGGCACTAGGCCTATGCCATGAAGGCGGCGCAGCCGAGTTTATTGCCAATGGTGACAACACCTATGGAGGACAATTTGTTGTAGGGCCATCGGGTGGTTTGATGTCGAAAGGGCACCCTATTGGCGCCACTGGCCTGGCGCAATGTACTGAGTTGACATGGCATTTGCGTGGTCAAGCCGGTAACAGACAAGTTGAACATGCCAAATTAGCCTTGCAGCATAATGTCGGACTCGGTGGTGCAGTGGTGGTCACCTTGTACGGTTGTTAAAGCGATAACGGCGGTAAAAGCGATAACGGCGGTAAAAGCGGTAATAGCGGAAAAGCGATAACAGCGATAACGGCGGTAAAAGCGATAACGGCGATAACGGCGATAACGGCGATAACGGCGGTAAATGCGATAACAGCGATAAAAAGCGGTAACAGCGATAAAAAAAATAAAGCGATAAAAGCGATAAAAGCGCTAACCGTTATCGCGGCATAAGAGATGGTTTTTTACGTGACTTTTTTGCGCTTAAACTTACGGCGGCTAAAGGTCAATACGCTAAATAATAACATTACCGTGCCAGTCAGTGACACTAAGGTGATCAGCAGGACATAGCTTGTGGGCATATTGAGTCCATCGTGCAGGGGTCTAACAAAGCTCGCTATTTGGCCTGCAAACGGTCGGTCACTGTGTTTTATTGCCGAGGTAATTGTGCCTTGATGATAATTCATATTAATGCGATCGGCTTCTCGTAACCAAACACGGTTATGGCTATCAAATTGAATGCTGTATTGAAGATCTTGTGGTTTAGCGTGATCTGCCGGCGTTGATCTTGTCGGTTTTACTCTCGCCTTGCTGACCGACACCAGTAGCGATGCAGGCCAAAATTGCTGAGCAGTCTTTAATTGGCTAAGCCAATCGTTCGCTTGGCTGCTAGGGTAAATTGGAGCATGTTCGCTGGTGGCAGTGTGTTTTAGCGCTCCAGTCCATAAGCTATTGTAAGTAATTAAAAAACCACTGATGCATAGCACAAATAACGGTAGCGAAATAAACAGCCCTAACTGAATATGACTTTTAAGCAAACTGCCTGAACGGGTATTTTTGGGAATGCTGTGTTTAAACCTAAAACTGTTACGTACTCGCCACCACAAATAGAGACCAATTAAGGTCACTATCCCGCCAACAAGTGAAGCCCACGCATTAATATATTGGCCAACGTCATCGATTAAAAAGTTACGATGAAGCCAAAAAATCGTCCGATAAAAAGGCAAATCAAATGATGATGCAGTGGATAATTCATTCAGTTGCGTATCTAATGCAATGGCTTTACCGCGAGTACTGGCTTGAATATAAGGCGTATGCTCAGTCGGAAAACGAATGGTACTCATGTCGGGATAGCGTGCAAACAACTGCGCAACGGTCGTCGCTTTTTGTTCTAGGCTGAGAGGGGTAAATGGCTGCTCTTTATTGTCCAAGCGTTTTATTAAATCCACGCTACCTAAATAAACGCCGGTTGCGAGAACGATTAGCATAGTGATGCTAATGACAAAACCTACCCAGTTATGAAACCATTTTAATGTTGAAACCCAGTTCATTGTGTTTGCTCTAATGATGAAATGCAGTATTGCAGAAATTATTAAACCAGCTGATTTTATTGCGCTTTCTATTCTGTGGTTCAAGATTAAAATGAAAGCTGAAACAGATGGTAATGATAACTAATCTCATTCCATTGTTCAATTAAAGAAGTGTAAAGACCGCGAGCATGCACGTATTGTTTACTTAAAATATATCACTATGGTGAATGCTTGCTGTTTAGCATGTTTTTATGGGCTGAGTGACAGCCAATGTCGCTCGATGTTTTACGCAAATTGCCATAGCGGCTAACCATTAATAGTCAGCTTACTTAATCAACCTCAGCTCGGGCTAATCAATGCCTCTCACACAGCCTTGGCAGCGCTAATGGCATTGAATGTAGTTACAATAGGCTAGTTATTGATGCATCAATCTGCCTTGTTAGCAGCGCAAGGCCCACGCTTGAAATGGCAGACAAAATTCTGGTCAGTTCAGCGGCGTTTAGTCATCTCTATTGCTGAGTTGAGATTAAATAACCTATGGTCTAAACATCCCCATCCTATCTTCGGCCGACAAAAAGGTTTTTTCACTGTGGTGTCGTTAACACTCTTCAATATATTAGGATGGATTTCGCGCTAGGGAAAAACCAGTCAATGCGCTTGGTTAGCTGATCTTGTACTGGTTATCGATGCGGTTAATGTCGCATAGATTAACCGCATTATGTTATTGGCTTTTATTTTAATTAACTGGCATATTTTAAAATATATCTTTTTGATAATATTGAATATTTTAACGCTATGAATAAATATTAATCCAGATTATGAGCGATCGTTCAAAATTAACTTGAGCGAGTGTTCAAATTGATTTATAGTGGTCTCAATTCGAAACGCAAGACGCCTAAATTTATTTATCTAGAAGAGAGAATTTTATGACTGCATTTACAATTCACACTGTAGACACCGCACCAGAAGAGAGCAAAGCAATTTTAGAGGGTGCTAAAAAGCAAACGGGTATGGTACCTAATTTATTTGGCGTGTTAGCCGAATCACCAAACACACTGAAAGCTTACCAGCAGTTACATCAACTATTCTCAGACACATCATTTGATGCTGAAGAGTTAACTGTGGTATGGCAAACCATTAATGTTGAAAACGAATGTACTTACTGTGTGCCAGCACATACTGGTATTGCACATTCAATGAAAGTAGACCCAGCGTTAATTGAAGCATTACGCAATAAAACGGCGATGCCAACCGTTAAATTACAAGCGTTACAAGATACGACATTAAGTATTGTACGTAATCGCGGTCATATTTCTGAAGCAGAACTAGCCACATTCTATGCCGCAGGTTATGGCCAGCAGCAGGTGTTAGAAATTATCTTAGGCTTGTCACAAAAAGTGATCAGTAACTACACCAACCATGTGGCAAAAACACCGGTTGACGAGATATTCAAAAAGTTTGCTTGGTAATTTTTTATCGACATTTTTATTGAAAATCATCATTCACGGTAAGTCGATGAATGTATGACTTCCTAATACCAATGCCTGCGTTATCGCAAACGGCATTGGTATTTTTTTATCACGTTAGAGTTAACAAAGCGTACTTGAAGAGATGAGGACAGCCAAATGACAGCAAAAATTAAGCTCGATATTATTTCAGATGTTGTGTGCCCTTGGTGCATCGTCGGTTATAAACATTTAGAAGCGGCGATAAATGAACTTGGGCTGCAAGATCAAGTTGAGATTGAGTGGCAACCATTTGAACTCAATCCAAACATGCCTGCAGAGGGTGAAAACTTGCGTGAGCATTCTGCTAGAAAATACGGTACCACACCAGAAGGCAGCGTTAGTGCACGGGCTAATATTGCTCAACAAGGTGCTGAACATGGCTTTATTTTTGACTATTTTGAACAAATGAAAATGGTTAACACATTAGATGCTCATGTGTTGTTGGCATACGCGAAAGAGGTGGGTAAGCAAACTGAACTTAAACTGCGTTTATTCAGCGCCTTTTTTACCGAACATAAAGATATTTCAAACCGTGAAGTGCTGACAGCAGAGCTCATTGCCGTGGGGATTAATGCCGTAGAAGCCATGAGTTTACTTGATAACGCTGCAGTGGCAGAACAGGTTCGTGCCAAAGAAGCCCATTGGCAACAACTCGGTATTTCGGGTGTCCCCACGGTGATTTTTAATCAATCGAGTGCATTAACTGGCGCGCATCCCGTTGAAGCGTATAAACAAGTCTTGACCGATTTAGTCGCCCAGCGCTAACTGCGCTAGGGCTACATCGTTTGAGCATTGTTAATGCTTATCCCGAGTTTAGGTTACTTACCCCTGAGCCACATTAATGACCTGTTTGGTTGATGGGGTGATAACCACTGGGATCGATTTTGAGGTCGGGGTGTAAGAGCCAATTCCGACGCTGTTGATCGACACTAGTGGGTTGGTTTCGGGGTAATAGGCAGCAATATTTCCGCGAGGAATATCATAAAAAATAACACTAAATCCTGACACTTTACGGACGATATTGTCATTGGCGATGGATTGAATATCAACCAATTGGTCTTCAGCCAGGTTGAGTTTTTCCGCATCTTGTTGGTTCATAAACAGCACATTACGTTTACCTTTAACACCGCGGTATCTGTCGTCCATTCCGTAAATGGTGGTGTTGTATTGGTCGTGAGACCGCAGACTTTGTAATAACAAAATGGCTTGTGGAACGCCAGATTGTGACGTTAATGAATGACCTGTTTGTGCGTTGCTTGAACAATCTGCAATGACTGAATCTGGCAGTATGCTGGCATTGAAGTGGGCTAATTGGTTGTCAGTTTTCCACACTCGCTGCGCCGCGCTATTGCCAAGATAAAATCCGCCAGGTTGTTCGACACCTTGATTATAATCGCTAAAACCGCCAATGGTATTTTCAATAAGATTACGGATAAGTGCATAGTCGTCGCGCAGTGCTAGCCAGTCTAGTTTACGTGCAGCAGGGTCAGTTGCCGTGGGTTGAAAAACGCGAGGATGGTTAAAGGTGGTATGGGCCATTTGGGCCACAATATCGATTTCAGATCGGCACAGTTCTGATACGGGTTCTGTCATGCCCGTTGAGGCATGCACCATGCTGAAGGTGTCTTCAACAGTGATTTTTTGAATGCCGCTTCGTTGTTTGTCTAATTCGGTTCGACCTAAACAAGGTAAAATTAACCCGTCGTGGCTAACTTGTAAGTGGCTGCGATTGAGCTTAGTACTGATCTGCACATTCAATTCAGCATTGTTCATCGCTTGATGAGTAAAGTGGCTATCAGGCGCGGCTGCTGCCAGATTACCGCCTAGGCAAATTAACACCTTACTGTGTTTTGTGTGCAAGGCTTTAAGTGCTTCAACCACGTTATGGCCTGCTTGACGAGGTAAGGTGGTTGCAAGGTAGTTGTCTAAGCGATCAATAAAATCGGCTGATGGTTGTTCGTTAATGCCCATGGTGCGATTGCCTTGCACATTACTGTGACCACGAACGGGACACAGTCCGGCGCCTTTTTTGCCTATTTGCCCACAAAGTAAATGCAGGTTGATGACTTCACCTATGATATCGACTGAATGTTTATGTTGAGTTAAGCCCATGGCCCAGCAACTGATCACCGTCTTGCTGTCACTGAATACGGTAGCGGCTTGAATTATCTCCGCTTTTGTCAGTCCTGATTGTTGTTCAATTTTGTCCCAGCTCGTTTGCTTGACACTTCGTTGATAGTCATCAAAAAACGCGCTGTGCTGCAGGATAAAGTCATGATCAATTTTGTCAGGTCGTTGCTCGATAATAAATTTAGCCATGCCTCTAGCCGCAGCCATGTCGCCGCCTAGGGTAGGCGTTAAATACAAATGGCTAATTTTAGTGGCTGCTGGGGTGAGCAATTCTATCGGGCTTTGTGGGCTGGCAAATTTGTCTAAGGCGACTTCTTTGAGATTATTAAAGGTGACAATTTTACAACCTTGTTTGGCTACCTTGCGTAGGGTGTTCATCATTCTTGGATGGTTAGTCCCAGGATTTTGGCCAAACACAAAAATCGCTTCTGCCGCATCAAAGTCATCTAGTACCACTGTACCTTTGCCAATTCCGATCGATTTTGTGAGCGCAATCCCGCTGGCTTCATGGCACATATTAGAACAATCTGGAAAATTATTGGTGCCATAAAGTCGGCCAAACAGTTGGTATAGATAAGAGGCTTCGTTACTGGCGCGGCCAGAAGTGTAAAATTCAACTTGATCGGCGCTGCTTAGGCTGTTGAGTTTATCGGCAATAATATCAAAGGCTTTTGCCCAACTTACCGGTTCATAGTGATCGGTTATCGCGTTAAAGCGCATCGGTTCGGTTAACCGGCCTTGATACTCTAGCCAATAGTCGGTTTGTTTTGCCAGTTGGCGCACCGAATGTTGAGCGAAAAACTCACGGCCGACGCCTTTACCTGTCGACTCCCATGCCACGGCTTTGGCGCCGTTTTCACAAAATTGAAACGCACCTTGTTTGTTATCACCCCAGGCGCAACCTGGGCAATCAAAGCCATCGGTCTGATTGACGCGAAGCAAGTTTTTGAGATTTTGCTTGGTGCGCTGGCTACGAAGAACGTGGCTGAAGGTGGCTTGCAGTGATGGAAGTCCGCCGGCTTTTGTCGGTTTTGCGCTATGACTAGACATGTATTTCTCCGATAGGGCTCAGCGTCAGACGATTAATATCACAATAAGAATCGTAACTGGAATAACAAATAGGCGCTGAAAACCTGGGTATATGAATAATATTAAGGTTGTATTTTAGGGCGAGTTTGACGGCCAACTGGCTAGGTGAGGCGAGACTGATTAAGTTGTTTGCACCAAACAGGACCGCTTTATGGATCAGTTCACTGCTACAGCGACTGGTGATTAATAGCGTTTTACATAATGATTTTTGGTCTGAGGTGGTTTGCTTTATCAACAGGCCAATAAGTTTATCGAGCGCATTGTGACGACCAATATCTTCACGACAGGCGATAATGTCGCCCTGTGGTGTTAACCCTAGCGCGGCATGTATAGCACCACTTTGCTGGGCTTTTATTTGGCTGTCGGCAATGCGCTGTTTTAAGGTTTCAACGTCAGGTATGTGGATCGGGCGAGTCAGGGGTAATACGGCTAGGTTTGGAAAGGCATGTTCGATGGCTTCGACACCACAGATCCCACATCCAGTCGCCCCAACGAGCCGACGTTTTTTGCTGTTTAAGGTAAATAGGCAACGATTGGCGATGATAACATCGACCACAAATCCCTCGGCAGAAGGCGTGATCTTGATGTCGTGAACATCATGATTATGCTGAATAATGGCTTCTGAGAATAAAAAGCCAATGACAAAGTCTTCAATATCATCAGGGGTGACCATCATCACAGCATAGTTGATGCCATTGACGTTAATTGCCGCGGCGGCCTCCTCTACCAGATGTTCAATCGACGGTGACCATTTGTATGAAGCATTCATGTGTACAGACCCAAAACAAGACGTGGATCACATTTTAGAGGGTGCGAATATACAAAGCCAATCAAACAAATTTATACGGTGATAGGTTTTATCTATTAATATGGTGTAATTGATAGGTAATTTTTGAGCGAATATGAATCTTAGGCAGTTACATTATTTTTATGAATTAGCGAAATTTAAGCATTTTGCCAAAGCGGCTAAGGCTTGTCATATTACCCAACCCACCCTGTCGGCCAGTATCACCGCTTTGGAAAAAAGTTTTGGTACCGAGCTGGTGGTGCGAGGTAGTCAGTTTGTCGCATTAACCGATGCTGGACAGATTGTATTGCGTTATGCTGAAAAAATGCTGTTAGATCAGGCGGCGTTAAAGCAAGAACTCAGTGTATTTAGCGGGCCGTTAATCGGCTCTCTTAGGATTGGTATTGTGCCGCAGTCGAGTGTTGATATCATGCCGATCATTAAACAATTTAATCAGTTGCATCCTAATATCGCGGTTACCTTGTTGGTGACGACCAATGAAAAGTTAATTGAGCAATTAACCTTGCATCAAATCGATATTGGGTTGGGGTTTGATGAAAAGGTCACTGAGGCGAATCGACGTACGTTTCATTTTTACCCTCAGATTGATAACGACATGGCCATACTGGCAAGCCAAACATTAGTGTCTCAACTGGATATGAGATTGCCAAACAAAGCGATAACGCTTAAGGATTTACAGCGTTTGCCACTGGTGTTGTTAAGCCAAAATATGCAGTTTAGGCGATATATTGATAATGCGATGGCACAAACCAGCCTGAGTTTTAATGTGGCGTTAGAAACCGATTCGCTGTTTCATTTAGTCAGCGCAGTAAAGCATAGTATTGGTTATGCGATTGTCAGTAGTGGCATTGCAAAATCTGCTCAGCAAGTATTTAATCTGCATTATCGGCCACTGCAAGGTATTCAATCTGGGCATACGGTGTTTATTACCCGTAAATACAGTGTGTCGCCTGCGATGCGCGAATTTATCAGTTTGATTGATATTGGCTGATCTTGGTAGCGATATGGCAGATACAGCGCCGAGGTTGCAGCAGATATGGACAGATATAGCGGTAGATACAAGGGTATATATAGCGGCCGAGATTGGGTGTGTGTAATGTAGGTATAGGGTGGATATAAGGCCGATAGTCACTCTTAATTTCGGATAATCGCAGTGCCCAGTTAGCAAATGTAGTCTTAATTGCATTTTTAAACGACAACACTGAAACAAGTTTAATGAGTGACATTAGCAGGGGAGGAAATAAAAGACCGGATTGGCAGCGCTTTTTGTTGTTACTAGCCGTGCCACTTTTTGTTGTTGGTTGCTTAAACCGGTGTAACTTAACTTAGGTTTATATTTGCTGCAAGCCTGTGAATGTTGATATAATAATCCGTTAAGAAATTATGCATTAACGGACTTTTTTATCTCGCAATCACTGCCCATCGCCTGCAGGAATAACTATGATTAACCACTTTAGTGTACTGGGAGTCAGACCCAATGCCAAAGAAGATGACATAAAAAAAGCCTATAAACGTTTATCGAACAAGTATCATCCTGACAAATTACTTGGGGCGTCTGACGATGAAAAACAACAAGCATCCGTTCAGCTCCAACGAGTCAAAAAAGCTTACGAAGTGTTATCAGATAAAAAGCTGCGAAATGCTTTTATTAATGATTTTAACAACGTGATTGTCACCGATCCCACTGCCGCAATGCGGGAGTTATGGGACGAATATTATTCCTGAGTATCCCATGGCTAAACATCTTAATATCGAACGCATTAATGAGCTAAAAAATAATGCCAATGACAATATAGAATCTTACAACGACCCTGATACGCCACATGCGTTGGAGCGATTTGCTAGCCAAATCAGAGAGATATTATTGGCCGATCCTGGGATGCTAGAATCAGTCCCTGAGTATTTACCTGTCGCGCTCTATAATAGGGTCAAGTTCTCTCCTGAATCCAAGCGCCAATGGGCCCATTGGATTAGCCTAGATATTCAGCCTGATTGGGATGAATTTAAAACCACGATTGCGTTTAATAATGCTGATCTGCCTCTAGCGCTTGCGGTACGTAAATATAATGAAGACCTGTTAATTGAAAGTTGTGCCGTGGTGTATTTATTAGAGACTCAGGGACAAGCTGGGCTGTCCCAAACGGCTGCGGATGATGATTCCAGTGAGCATGATGATATCCATGAGCACGAGCGTGAAGATAACGATGATGAAGACACTGACTATGATAGCGAGGAAGAAGGTTATTATGATCAATATGATGAGGAAATCGAATGAACAATCTCATTGAAATAACCGCCAATGAAATAAAAGATCTGGCTAATATTGAGCCTAAACAGGCAAGTAAAAGATTTGAGTTGATCGCGATTTCAATGTCAGATGAGCAGTTGGTCGAAGTGATTGAGCAAATGGATATTGTCACCTTGACACAAATAAACAGTCAGCATGATATTTCGTGTCCTTCGATTATGTCTGAGCTAATGACCCCAGAGCAGATCCGTGATGTTGTCTGTCAGCAGCCGCTTTACTGGGAAGAGAAAATCAAGAGTAATGCCGAAGAGTTAATGCATCATACTTTTGATTTTATGACTTATCTTATTCGAATCCAAGACAGCGAAGAGAAACAAACTGCCATATTAGAATGCTTGGCCGAAGATCCTGCAGCTCTGTTTTATCTGTCGATCCCTTTTATTGAGCTTCTTTTGGGCGGGACCAGCAGTGATGATGACGAAATCAACGACACGTTTGATGATGAAGTGGATGAAGATACCGTCGGCTACTCTGATCGGCAAGCCGATGAAGAGGCTCATAGTCTCAGTATCGATGATCCTCGCAGTCTGCTGGCATTGATCCGCGAACTTGCCCCAGATGTTGAGAAGGCGATTAAGAATATGCTGCGTAACACCGGCTCTGATTGGCAGTTAATTATCAGCCAATTTGCCAACGAATTAGTGATTCAGGCGAAAGAAAAGAACCAAGTCACCGATGAATATGCTGAAGTTGATGACATGTTTAGCTTTCTTGATTAAGGGTTCTGCAAATGCAATTGGTATTACGTGACGAAAATCAGGGTCCTTACCTGAGTCGGGTGTTGGCTTATGGCAGAACCGAAGAATTGCTCAGTAATGAGCAATTAGGACAGATCAAAGCGAAAGCCATTTTGATGAGCCTCAAGCTCGCTGATAAGTTTTATAACAAGTATAAAATGCATTTGCTTGAACATGCGGCGCAGGATGTGATTGGTATTGTCAGTATCGGCTTGATGGCGTTATCAGACCAACATCAGGCTAATGCTTTAGCCTTGCTACTGACTGATGATGGCGTGGTTAAGTCATTCCAGAAGGGCTGGGGGATGCTGACGAAAGTCAGCCAATACCGGCTTCATGGTAAATCCATCTATGGCAAGGTGGATAAAATTTTGCTTGATCAAATATCGAGTCCACCTGATGCCGATGAATGGCAAGGTTGGGTTTATTACCAAGATGCATTAACTGAGCACAATCGCCAGCAATCCATTTATGCCTTATTGGCACAGTTTTACATTGTGGGTAGCTTTGATCCAATGGATCACCTCAGCCTAGAAAGTACCCTAGCAGAGGCCGTGTTGTATCGGATATTGTGTGACGGTAAAAAGGTGAGGCAAGATCTTAAACAGCGAGTGGCGCGTATGGAACTCAAACCTGAATGGTTTAGCCTCGAATTTATCGAGCAACAAACCAAGGCGGCGCTGGCTGAGTTACCTAATGAGCTTGCTGAGACTATTCGTTTAGATTTAGGTAAACATTTTAATGCCGCGCTGCTGCGGACCTTGCATTTCTCTCGTAGTTATCAAAAATTGGCTTTGAAAGATGCCTCTCCTGAACGCTTAGAGCGCTTGGAATACAAGGAAGGCTTAATCGGTCTACTGGGTTGGCCACACTATATCGACCTCTAGTTTAGCATTGGGAAGCTTGCGGGTGAGCAAGCTTCTTAAGTTCGCTGATTATCACAGCCACTCTTTAACGTTCCGCTTGAGCATCACCATAACCCCTCCCTCTTTAAAGCGGTGTGGTACATCATATCTATGCTCAACTTTGATTTAACCACGTTTTAATTCTATCTAACATTTATTCCACATCATTTGTTTCAGCTCATTTATTTCAAATATTGTTTGTTTCAACTCATTTATGTCACATATTGCTTGTTTCAACTCATTTATTTCAAATATTGCTTGTTTCAACTCATTTATGTCACATATTGTTTATTTCAACTAGCACTTGTTTCAAATACAGCGGATCCCATACAACACTGATCCAACAGCTAACTTATTCATATAGCACAACGCAGTATTTAGCTTGTATTTTCTGCTATCAGATCGATACACAGGTGTGGATAATGTGGTGTTAATGGCAATAATGTTCATTGATGAATTGACTCGTTGCTTGATTATCAAATAATTTTTGAGAATGTTTAGTTTTTGTGGTGGTTTATTAGCAGTGATAATCCCAGTAATATAAGGCTTTGCTGATAAAGATCGCTAAAGTCGGCTGTATTCTAAAAGGGTGTTGTATGAATATACGCTTTGATCATTTGTCGCTAAGTGCTAGAAATCCAAAAAGAATGAGAGATTTTCTTGTGGCGTTATTAGACTTAACCGTGGGTACTCGGCCTAATCTTGAGTTTTCTGGTTATTTTTTATTTGCCGGTGACAAAGATGTGATACATATTTTTGCTAACCAGCAGCTAGAAGTAAACCATCAACTGTCGCAAAATGAGCTAATGTAGAATATTGTTCATCATGTGAGTTTTTTCAGTGATAACTATCAAGATGTAATGACAAGAATTACCAAACTGGGTCTGCGTTATTCTATGAGTGAAGTGCCGGGAACATCGATTAAACAAATATTTGTTCGCGGCCCTGAAGGGCTTATTATTGAAATTCAAGCATCGCCGAACAGCTAGTGTGGTTTATAGTTGTGTATGGTATTGGTTTTGTGTCATATTTTATCGTTAAGTTATGTCGTTAGTCCGTCTATATTGTTAGTACGTCATTGTAGATAGTGATTATTGATAGTGATTATCGATAATCATATTGGCTAGCTGATTGCTACGTTTAATTTTACATCTGCTTTTTCTGTTAGTTGTTAACGCGTTAATCATTCATTGGGCCGAGTCTGCTGCCTATTCTACCTTTTGTTAATTGTTGCTAGGATCCAATATGTTGCATAGTCTCCGCGCTTATCGTTCGTCCATTATATTGCTAAGTGCCTTATTGCTGGGCGGATTGTTCGGTGGGTTAGTGCCTGAACTCGCCATAAAACTGAAACCCATTGGACAAATATTTCTGAATTTATTGTTTATGATCATCGTGCCTTTGGTGGCGGTGAGCGTGATGTCGTCCATTGCTCATATGACAGATTTAAAGAAATTAGGTGCGCTATTAGTGTCGATTATGGCGGTGTCGATTGTGATGGCGATTATTCCCTCTGTGGGGGTGGTGTTGCTGGCGTTAGCATATGACCCAGCGCAAGGGGTGACCTTGGATTTAGCCAATACGGTGGATGCCGCCTCTGGCAGCATGGATTTTGTCAGCTTATTTACCACCAACGATTTTGTCGGGCTGTTATCTAAATCCAATATTTTAGCGTTGATTATTATGTCGGTGATTGGGGGGGTAGCCATTGGTCAGTCCGGTGAAGATGGCCTGAGAGTGGGACGCATGCTAGACAGTTTAAATACCGTGATCATTAAAGTGATTTCGATACTAATGTATGTGGCCCCCATTGGACTTGGAGCTTATTTTGCAGCGACTATGGCTAGCCAAGATACTGAGTTAATGGGCACGTTTGCTCGAGCTGTGGGATTATTTTTTGTGGCGATGGCCATTTACCTTACGCTAGGATCGACCTTATATGCGTGGCTTGGGGGTGGTGTGCAAGGCGTGAAACGGTTTTGGCAACATATGCTAGAACCTGCCGTCACGGCATTAGGAACCAGTTCGTCGTTAGCAACCTTACCCGTAACTATTCGTAGTGCCGCTAAAATGGGCCTAAATGAGCAAATTGCCGAGATTAGCTTGCCATTGTTAGTGAATCTCAATAAAGGTGGTGCAGCGGCTATCACAGCGTTAAAAATCGTGTTTATTTATTCGTTATTAGGGCTCGATTTTACTGCCGATGTGTTTATGTTGACGATTTTTATTTCGGTATTATCTGCATTTGTGATTGGTGGGGTGCCAGGCGGGGCATTTTTAGGTGAAATTTTTATTGTGACCACCTTAGGTTTACCGATGGAAGTGATCCCCATTTTAGTCGTTATTGGCGCCATTACTGATGCGGCTTCAACTGTGATTAATGTGGTACATGACTTAACGGCAACGCAAATCATTGAGCGTATTAATCGGAAGCAATATATTGTGGCGATCCCAGCGAGTCACTAGCAAGAATAACATCCAATATTCTGTTAATAATTGCTAATTGCTAATTGTTATTTATCCGACTAAGCCACAGCTACACAGTTTCGCCCGCCAGACTTTGCTGAATACAAGGCTTGGTCTGCGCGGTCAAGCAAACTGTGGGCCGTGTCTTCTAGTCTGTACTGAGCGACACCTAAGCTGATCGTCAGCTCCATTCCTTGAATATTTTGCATGGCAATATATAGCCTTAATCTTTCGGTTAACTCAACGGCATCCGCTAATGTCGTGTTGGGTAAAACCACCACAAATTCTTCGCCACCCCAGCGTGCTAATAAGTCGTCATTACGCATTTGGTTTTGCAATAACTGCGCTAGCTGGCATAGCACTTTATCTCCGAATAAATGGCCGTGATTATCATTAATTTGCTTAAAATGATCGATGTCGATAATTGCCACCGAAATAGGGTATTGAGTGGCAGCTTGTTTACTGAATAAATCTTGAGTGGTTTGATTGTTTTTCAGCGGATTGTCATCCGCATAAGGTGGGTAAATAATTGGTGCTGCGCCTGTTTGTTTTGTGGCGCTAGCGGTTTCTGTTGTCATGGGGGTATTGGCTGCTGGTGTGGTCAGTAGAGTATCGAGTGCGAAGTCGAGTTTTTCACGGTTATAGAGTCCGGTGAGTTTATCTGTTTCAGCCATTTTTTGGATATCTAAATTGCGTAGCGCCAGTTTTTGATAAGCTGAAAAGCGGGTTTTTTCGTAAAATCGAAACAAGAGTATTTGCGCAAGACACACCTCGATCACGTTGAATAATGAGCCGGTGCCAATCGTTACCGGTTGCGAATATTGCGTTTGCAGGTAAACCAGCACAGCACAGACACTGAAGCTAAAGCATGAAATTAATGTGCCCCAAGTACGACCGATAAGAAAAAACGACAGGGGCGGAATAAGGGTGGCCCAAAATAATGAATGGGAGTAACCCTTAGTCGAGATCACAAACAGCATAATTAACCCCACTGCCATAAGGGTGACCGCCCACGCGGTTATCTTTACCTGCCCCGTTTGGCGAAAACGGCAGTAAATTCCCAACGACATTATTAAGCCTGAAGCATCTAATAACGCGTATTTAAAGCCTGAAAAATAGAATAAATTGAGCAGGGTAAGGATGACAAAGTAGGCGGTGGTAATAAGCAGAAAATGTTCGATTAAACGGATGCGCCAATAGTCAGGATGATCAGCTGGATATTGCGGAAATTGTTTGTACCAAAATCTAATCATCTAGTCTTATCTCTGGTCAATGAGCTTGAGCAATAGGGTGGATCACGATTGTGGTGCTGTGTCGGTGTTCATGGTCGATGCACTATTGTTGATGCACGATTATTCATTCGATGCAGAATAACAAGTAGAGGGAGAATAACAAGCATGTATAGAATAACAAAATAACCGCCTTATTGGCGGTTATTTTGCTCGCAGGTGGACTGCACCATGTTATTTACTCACTTTGTTGCATTTACCCTAGCACATCAAAGCACGCACCCATTGTATGATAGTCGGTTTACCGCTAGGGCTTGTGGGTCATCTATCTTTGTAGTTGTCTTGGGTTAATATTCTACACTAGGCACTATATTGATGGTCGACCATATGCAGCCATGATCACGGTTAATATACGGCTGAGCAAGCAGGCTGACAAGGCTAGCGTGTTTACTTGAACCTTGCAGTCTAGCAACGTAACATGCGCTTTTTATTGCGATGAGCTCCTCTATAATGCGCCATTTAACCACTTGCTACCACTCTGACACTCCCAAAGACTTTATTGAGAAAAATCAATCTAGCATGCTAACGCGGCTTGCTGCTCGCGCCATCGTGGTACGTGGCAAGCAAATATTGATGCTTTACACCCAAAGGTATCATGACTATTCATTACCTGGTGGTGGCGTTGATGCGGGAGAGGATATAGAGCAAGGGCTGATCCGTGAGTTGCAAGAAGAAACTGGCGCCCAACAAATTCGCAATATTAATCCATTTGGCTTATATGAAGAATATCGCCCATGGCAGCGTGACGGCTATACGTCGGTGAATATGTTGTCTTATTGCTTTAGCTGCGACATTGCTAACGAACTCGGTGATACCCAGTTTGAAGCCCATGAAATTAATAACGGCATGAAGCCAGTCTGGATTGATATTGATGTGGCGCTGCAGCACAATCTTGATACCATCGCCAACAGCAGCAAAAAAGGCTTATCGATAGAACGAGAAACCTTTCTCCTGAAGCTGATAAAACAACAATTATTAAGTGTGTCTTAGCCCGTCACATGAGGTAGGGTGCGCTAGCATCAACCGAATGACAACTCTTTTGCTCTTGTCGCTGCAGACCCCATGGCGCTGGCGACCAATTTATCGAGCTCACCATCTTGAAATGCCAATATAGCTTGCTCGGTCGTTCCTTTAGGCGAGGTGACTTGATGACGCAGATTGGCCAAATTATGCGGGCTGTTAATGGCCATTAACATTGCTCCCATCGCACTGTGAAGTACTGCTTTGGAGGCTGTTTCTTGAGTCAATCCTTGCTTAATAGCCGCTTTTTCCATGGCTTCTAAAAACAAGAATAAATACGCCGGAGAACTGCCCGCTGCAGCAACGATAGCTGCCATTTGCTGTTCATCTTCAATCCAAACCGTTTCGCCAATCGCCTGCATGATAGTGTCAGCTTGTTCAATGTCCCTAGGGGCAGTGGTTGGGGCTGCGTAAAGCCCGGTTAATCCTGCACCAATAGAGGTGGGCAAATTGGGCATAGCACAAATCACCCGTGTAGAATCATTTAGCTTTTTACTGATACTGGCTTGTTTGATACCTGCTGCAATAGAGATAACCAGATTTTGCAGCTTGTTGGCCGCCATTGCAGCGTTTAATTGTTCACATACTGTTGGTATTACAAACGATTTAACCGCAAGAATAATCACTTGAGCAAATGTGACCGCCGCGGCATTGTCGTGATGAACCCTGACATCAAATTGAGCCATCAATTCATTACGGCTCGCCGAATTCGGGGTGCAGACTAAAATATTACGGCTTATATGACCTTGTCGTAGCAAGCCGTTTATCATGGCTTTGGCCATATTACCGCCACCGATAAATGCGATACAGGTATTGGGATCTAATGATTTTTCTTGAGTGATAATAGCCTCCGAAAGTGTCGCTAAAAAAGAAAAGGCCATGCTTTCGCTTGGCCTTTTATCTATGATAATACCTATGTGATTATGCGCGGACTTGACCTTCACCACTGACTAAGTACTTCTCTGTTGTCAGTGATTCAAGGCCCATCGGGCCATAGGCGTGCAGTTTACTGGTGGCAATACCAATTTCAGCACCTAATCCTAGCTCACTACCGTCCGAGAAACGCGATGAGGCATTGACCATCACAACCGAGGCATCCACGGTGCGTTGAAAACGTGTCGCAGTGGATTCGTTTTGAGTACAAATCACTTCGGTATGATGGCTGCCAAAGCGGCGAATATGATTGACTGCATGGTCAAAATCGGTCACTTGACGAATGGCAATTTCTAAATCTAAATATTCTTGGCCAAAATCATCATCGCTAATGACGTTGGCATGCTCAAAGTATTGCTGGGCATTTTTGCTGACATTAATTCGCACTTTATGGGCAGCAAGCTGAGCGGCCACTTTCGGCATAAACTCTGCAGCTACGTCTTGATGTACCAGTAATCCCTCTAGGGCATTACAGACACCCGTGCGATGGGTTTTACCATTGAGTAATATAGACATAGCAATATCAAGATCGGCATCTTTATCAACATACAAATGACAAACACCTTTAAAGTGCTGAATAACTGGGATTTTGCTGTTGTCGGTAACGAAGTTGATTAAGCCTTCTCCACCACGAGGGATAATGACATCAATAAAGTCACGTTGCTGCATCAGTTCAAGCATTAAGGCGCGGTCGGGATCCGGTACCACGGTAATTAACGCGGGTGGTAATTGATTGGCTTGCAACACGTTTTGTAAAATTGAGGCAATAATTTTACTGGAATTCAATGCTTCTTTACCGCCACGCAAGATCACGGCATTACCCGATTTAAAGCATAACGCGCCTGCATCAGCGGTCACATTTGGGCGTGCTTCGTAAATCATGCACACGACCCCTAAAGGCACGCGCATTTTTTGGATCTTAAGACCGTTTGGTCGCTGACCAATTTCACGTATCCTGCCGACAGGATCGGGCAGTGATGCGACGGTTTCGATGCCAGCAGCCATTGACTCAATGCGCTCGGATGTCAGAGTGAGTCGGTCCATCATTGCCGCGCCTAATTCAGCTTTTTTGGCATTAGCCAGATCCACTAAATTCGCTTTGATGATATCGTCACTGTGGGCTCGAAGTGCACGGGCCATGTCAAGTAATATGGTGTTTTTAACTTGCTCATCTAATAGGGCAAGCGTATGTGCTGCAGTGGCGGCTGCTTGTGATAAATTTTTAATTAAACTCATATTTGCTCCAATATGGCGATATTTTTGTCAGAGATAAGTGGACCCGTTTTTTGCTGGGCATTGTTGGAAAACTCACGATCTTCTTTATCTGCAATAAAATGCAATAAACAACTGCTGTAGTTTGATTTGGCTTTTGCCAATCGAGTGCCATCGGCTTTGCGCACTAAAACGGTATCGCCGACGGAAAAGTTGCCTTTTACGGACACTACATCGTCACTGACCAGTTGGGTATCATGTTCTTCAAGATCTGCGCAAAAGTCATTTGCAACAATTAACTCACCTAGAATTTGTGAGGTATACATCATCCAATGTAAGTTATCTTTCATTGGTACATCATAGGATTTGAATAAGGTGCCCGGGTTTTCACCTTTTAGCAGCTGGTTAAAGGTATCGCTCTCAAACCCATTGACAATCATGGTTTCAATGCCGTGTGAAACGGCTTTTTCGGCGGCCTCAATTTTGGTAAACATGCCGCCAGTACCAACATCGCTGGTGGCACCCCCTGCCATAGCATAGATATCAGCGTTAATATCATCGACTTGCTTAATCAACGTGGCATCTTCATGTAAATTAGGGTTTTTAGTATAAAGCCCTTTTACATCAGAGCAGATGATTAACGCATCAGCATTAGATGCGGCAGCGACCATGGCTGATAAATTGTCATTGTCTCCAACGCGCAACTGATCTGCGGTGGCGGCATCATTTTCGTTAACAATCGGTAATAGCCCATGTTCTAACAGGGTCAAAATAGTATTTTTAATACTAATATAACGATCGCGATCGCGTAAATCACCTTGGGTGAGTAGGAGCTGCGCCGAAGGGAAATCGAACAACTTATCCCACGTGGCCATCATATCGGCCTGGCCAGCGGCTGCCATCGCTTTTTTGAGCGACACAGTCGGTTCTGCAACATCAGAGAATCGGTGTCTGCCCGCAGCAACGGAACCTGAAGACACTAAGATAACTTGGCATCCTTGAGCACGACAGGTCGCAATAAACTGGGCGATACCTAATAAATAATGGCTACTACAGCCTTGTTGGTGGGGGGCAATTAATGCACTTCCCACTTTAACTACAATGCGCTTCCAATGTGAAGTTGACATAGTGTAAATATCCTCCTTCATTATAGTTCCTCGGCTAAAACACGATTAGCTTTATCAAAAGTCTTAACGGTTTTATGGCAAGGATCGGCATCCAGTGCACTGGTAATAAAAATCACCACAGTGCTGACAATAAAGCCGGGGATCATTTCGTACATTACGGTGGTTAACGCTTTTCCATCTGCAAGAACTGGCGCGTAAATCCAAAACAATACGGTCACTGCACCCGATATAATACCCGCAACAGCGGCTTTATGGGTCAGGTTCTTTTTATATAGGCAACACAGTACCAGTGGACCAAAGGCCGCACCAAATCCAGCCCATGCATTGCTGACTATCGACAAGATGCTATTTGAGCGATCGAGCGCCAGTAAGCTGGCGACAATACCGACACCGGCTACACCATAACGTCCCATTTTGACCATTTCTTTTTCAGTTGACTCTTTTTTCGAAATGACTCGATAAATGTCTTCGGTCAATGAACTTGACGACACTAATAACTGTGAAGAAATCGTGCTCATAATGGCAGCTAAAATGGCTGCTAAGAGGAAACCACTGATCAGTGGATGGAACAACAATTCAGAAAATACAATAAAGATGGTTTCAGGATCGTTTATTTTCATGTCGAATTTATTGGCGTAGGCAATACCCACTAGACCCGTTGCCAGTGCACCAATAATGGTGACCGTCATCCAACTCATGCCGATTCTTCGTGCTGCTTTGATATCAGAAACCGAGCGGATAGCCATAAAGCGCACAATAATATGTGGCTGACCAAAATAACCTAATCCCCAAGAAAGACTGGAAATTAATCCAAGCATAGTGACATTTTGCATCGCATTAGAAAAATGTGGGATCGACTCATAAGCAAAGCCCATCATTTCATCGGCATTGCTAAACTCTTGATATGCCACAACGGGTACCAGAATCAAGGCAACAAACATGATACAGCCTTGCACAAAGTCAGTCATACTGACGGCTAAAAAACCACCGAGTAAGGTATAAGATATGACCACACCTAGGGTGATCACGAGCCCGAGTTCATAATTTAAATCAAATGCAGAGACAAATAATTTCCCTCCAGCGACTAATCCTGCCGAGGTATATAAGGTAAAGAAGATCACAATGATCACTGCCGCGATAATCCGCACATTACTGTTAGGTGCGTGGAAGCGTTTAGCAAAAAACTCAGGGATCGTTAGGGAGTCACCCGCGACTTCGGTATAAACCCGTAATTTAGGTGCCACGATCAGATAATTAATCAATGCCCCCCCTAATAGGCCTATCGCAATGTAGATGGTTTCAAAGCCGACTAAGAACATGGCACCGGGAAGTCCCATGAGCATCCAACCACTCATGTCGGATGCACCAGCTGATAATGCGGTGACTTGTGGGCTGACTTTACGACCACCCAAAATATAACCCGAGACATCGCTAGTGGATTTTTTATATGCAAACAATCCAATGCTTAACATCACGAGGAAATAGATTGCCAATGAGACATAGGCTAAGTAATGCATAATTATTTTCCTCCTAACGCTTTGTTATTTTGAATCGCTTGAGGTTTCAACATGACAAAGAGATAGGTGCTTAAAATGGCGAATAAACAAAGTAACTCTGAAGCCTCTTTCAGCTTTAAAGTCGTGCGGTGCCACAATGTGGTAATGAGATTCTCTTCGCTTGACGTGTCTGTTGACATTATGTCCTCCTGAGCGTTGATTAAATGGTTTGCTGTAAAATGATGTGAATTCAATAATATTCAACAATATTCAACAATAAAAAACCACTAAATTAGTTAGTGGTCTAATTATATTAACATCGTTTGATGGGAACATATTAACATCATTTGAGTCAAGATATCCAATCGGATCTTATCTTAAAGGGTTTTGTGTGAGTGTTTTTAACGCTATTTTAGCGTGTTGTTGTGGGGAATTTTAACAGTATAGATTGTTATTTTGGCATGTCGCTAGGTTTATTCTCTTGAGAATTGTTTGATTATAGGTAGGTTCTTTGTTGTGTTACTATCCATATTTTAAATTAAGATATTGTATTAAATGAATTTATTTGTTTACTTTTCTGGTGTTCCTATTTTCGTGTCAGATACAAGTTCGTTTAAAATCGTCGCGATAGGGGGAGTGTTGATAACGTCTGTGGGACTCGCGCGTTGCAGTGCTGATAGGACATGATTTATTTGTTGTCAATGAATCAACTGAGCGCGCGAAGGTGATTACAGTTCAAATGATTTAAGTTCAATTTGCTTGTGGGAAAATTGCTTGGAGACAAATGGCTTGAATTGAAATCGTCTGAATTGGCTTGATATATAGGTCATCGTTTTCCTCACAATTATGACTAAGTCAATGGTTTTAAATGGCTTGAGTTGACCTATTTTGAGTTGGTTTGATATGAATACATAAGTCATCGTTCCTTATTGCCCATTCTTCATCATCGCCATTGCTAAGCCAACGGTTTCAAATGGCTGGCAAGTATCGTGGTTGTGGTATTAGTCGATGTTAACTGATCCTGTGAGGTCGCGCGTCAATGGCTCGGGTTACTATTGTGATCGTGCAAGTATTCGTGACGAAATAAGGCTTAAGTTGCGATTAACTACACTGTTATTGAATTAATTAGACGTTCGGTCTAATATCTGGTTATGGATCATTTACCACTAGACTCAATGATAAAAACACAAGCTAACCCACAGTCGAAACCTCGTCGAGGTCGGCCACTCAAAGTCTTGCGTGATAATCCCGATACACGGGCCGAGCTTATCCGAAGTGGTCTTGAGCAGCTTACGGAGCAAGGTTTTGCTTCATCGGGTCTTGACACTATTTTGAAAAAGGTTGGCGTACCCAAGGGGTCTTTTTATCATTATTTTGCAAGTAAGGAAGCGTTTGGCCAAGCGGTGTTACAAAGCTATGCCCAGTATTTTTTACATAAGCTTGAAAGCCATTTATTGGATGAATCGTTTTTGCCATTAACACGGATCAGGAATTTTGTTGAAAATGCTAAAGCTGGAATGATGCGTTATCAGTTTAAACGAGGCTGTTTGGTGGGGAATTTAGGCCAAGAAGTGGGTGTGCTGCCGGAGAGTTTTAGACCGCAACTTATTGAGGTGTTTTTGACTTGGCAAGCATGCTTAGCAAACTGCCTAACGGCGGCAAAATTACACGGTGAAATAGCGACCACTGCAGATTGCGAGGCTCTGGCTGAAAGCTTTTGGGTTGGATGGGAAGGGGCCGTAAGCCGGGCAAGGTTAGTCCAAGATGGGCGACCACTTGATAACTATTGCGATTATTTTATGGCCGCATTACCGCGATAAAAAATTTTTAATCATTCATAGACGATCAGTCTAAATTAGGAGCATAAGATGTTTAACGCCATGTTGATTGAGAAAGATGACCAAGGTTATCGTACGACAGTTAAAAGCATTGATGAAAGCGTACTACCTGAAGGTGATGTGACGGTAAAGGTGCTTTATAGCACGCTTAATTATAAAGACGCTCTTGCGATCACAGGTAAAGCACCTGTAGTGCGAACGTTCCCTATGGTGCCAGGTATTGATCTGGTTGGTATTGTTGAGCACAGCGATAGCGATAAGTTTGCCGTAGGCGATAGCGTATTATTGAATGGTTTTGGCGTAGGCGAAACCCATTGCGGTGGTTTAGCGACTAAAGCACGTGTAAAAAGTGAATGGCTTATTCCATTGCCAAGTGCATTTTCTCCGCGACAAGCAATGGCGATTGGCACTGCAGGTTATACCGCGATGTTATGCGTGATGGCACTTGAGAAAAATGGCGTGACGCCCGATAAAGGTGAAGTGCTCGTCACCGGCGCTAATGGCGGTGTGGGCAGTTTTGCTATCGCCATTTTAGCCAAATTGGGATACCAGGTTGTGGCATCTACTGGCCGTGTTGATGAAAGCGACTACTTGAAAAAACTCGGGGCTAAAGACATTATTGATCGCGCTACCTTGTCTGAAGCTGGCCGTCCATTGGCCAAAGAGCGTTGGGCTGGTGCGGTTGATTCTGTTGGCAGTCATACATTAGCCAATGTGTGTGCTAGTACTCGGTATGGCGGTACAGTGGCAGCATGTGGTTTGGCACAGGGAATGGATTTTCCTGCCAGCGTAGCACCTTTCATTTTGCGTTGCGTGACCTTAGCGGGTGTTGACAGTGTTATGCGACCTTTAGCTGATCGTCTTGAGGCATGGCAACGTCTGGGCGAGATCCTTGACCCTGCCGTTTTCGATGACATTGTGCACGAAATCAGCTTGACTGAAGCGATTGATGTGGCAAGTGACTTATTAGCCGGTAAGGTTCGTGGCCGAGTGGTGGTAGACGTCAATCGCTGATCCAGTGAGGGTCAACCTCGCGAGTATAAGCTAACATAATTGTCAGTCAGAGTGCTTGGCTGACAACATTCAATGCCGTTACAATAACTGACGTTCGCAACTGGCTATGGTTTGATTAATCGCAATCTGGTTTTAAAGCATTATTTGATCCAATAGGCGGATGACTTACCTTGGGTTAAGGAACCATGAGGTATTTTTCCCCGATATCTTTGAGCCTGGTTGTCATATCAACTTTGTAGCAATAATCATAGTAGTAGTAGTAGTCATATCGGCTTGGTAGTAATAGATAAAAAGGCGATTGTTAACTGCTGCGCGAAAAATAATGCGTTTTAGTTAACTCTGCATTAGGGCGTGTGCAAGATGCATAAAGACGATAGCGCATTTTAACGGTAAACTAGACATATTATAGAGACAGCTTTTGAGGTCATGAGATAGCATGATAGAACTACAGCAAAATAATCCACTCCACGGTTTAAAATCAGAAACGATGATCTCTGAATTAGTGGCATTTTATGATTGGAAAATTTTATACGCCGCGATGCATTTAGAATGTTTTAATACCAATCCGAACCTAGCCGCGTGTGTTTCGTTTCTTAAAAAGACTGAGTGGGCGAGGGAACGTGTTGAAAATTTTTATTTATATCGTTTCAAACGTATGCCAAAAGGCAACTCCGCTCAGTTTGAGTTAAAACCCCGTGAACGCGGTTTTGCCGACGGCATAAAACCGCGTAAACCGCAGCCGTTAACGGTTGAGTTAGTTGCCGAGATGAAAGCCAAAGCCACTGCTGATTATGACCAGATGAAACACAATCAAAGTCGTTCATATGCTTCTTCGTCATCATCTTCAAATTCATATTCTTCGTCGAGTCGTTCAAATGACAGTGATGCAGCGACGCAGCGTAGTAATAACAAAAAGCCGCAGCCTACATTTGATCCCAATAATCCGTGGAATAAATAACCACTAGACTGATCTCATGTCAACGTCGGCGCAACCCTGCTAGGTGCTATACAAGCGAAAAGCCTAGATGCTAGGACGCTACGCTGCTAGATGCTATACAAGCGAAAAGCCTAGATGCTATACAATCTTAGCAGCGTAGCGATACTCGCAGGACGTAGTCCGCCCTAGCAGCGAAGCGATACTCGCAGGACGCAGTCCGCCCTAGCAGCGAAGCGATACTCGCAGGACGCAGTCCGCCCTAGCAGCGAAGCGATACTCGCAGGACGCAGTCCGCCCTAGCAGCGAAGCGATACTCGCAGGATGTAGTCCGCCCTAGCAGCGTAGCGATACTCGCAGGACGCAGTCCGCCCTAGCAGCGAAGCGATACTCGCAGGACGTAGTCCGCCCTAGCAGCGAAGCGATACTCGCAGGACGCAGTCCGCCCTAGCAGCGTAGCGATACTCGCAGGACGTAGTCCGCCCTAGCAGCGAAGCGATACTCGCAGGACGCAGCCCCCCTAGCAACGAAGCGATACTCGCAGGACGCAATCCACCCTAGCAGCGAAGCGATACTCGCAGGACGTAGTCCGCCCTAGCAGCGTAGCGATACTCGCAGGACGCAGTCCGCCCTAGCAGCGTAGCGATACTCGCAGGACGCAGTCCGCCCTAACAAATAGCCAAAGACGTCGCTATTTTATAATCGTTTATTATCCAGAACTGAGGTTAGCTGCATAAGGTTTATTGTTTTTGTTAAGCAAGTTTCGGCTATTGTTATCAAGATGTAGACAGACGACTGAATGATTGCTTAAATAGGCATGCATGTCTTTGTTGTATTTAACACCGCGCATTCGTTTCAAGGTAACTGGGATTACTTTGGCCGTGTTGCTGGCTTAAATTGAGGCATAAAGGATTAAGTACCTCATCCATTTTGCTGATTAGCATTGGGATACAACAAGGATAATAATAATGAAATTGAATAAAATTTTGCTTGCTATCGGTATGGCTTCTAGCGTAGCGATAGTGGGTTGCGGTGATGACACTCAATACGGTAAAACCCCTCAACCGACGCCAGAACCCGTAGTCGTTACGCCTCCATTACAAGCTTTTGCGCCTAACGGCGCTTTAAAAGCCAACATCCGTCGCACTCAATACGGTGTACCACATATCACTGCCGACAATTTAGAAAGTCTTGGTTTCGGCAACGGTTATGCCCAAGCACAAGATAATTTATGTGTGATTGCTGATGGGTTTATTAAAGCCAATTCTGAACGGTCAATGTACTTTGGCCCCCATGCATCAATTGATTTTGCTACAGGCCTTCCAACCAGCGAAGATAACGGGAATTTAATCTCTGACTTTGCCTATAAAGCATTAAAAATAAGACAGCTTGCTGAAAGTCAGTATCCACAGTTTAGTTATAACTCGCGGGCATTAATGGAAGGGTTCAGTGCAGGTTACAATCAGTATCTGGCCGATGTTGACGCCGGGACTCAAACTGGCGAGCCATTCTGTGCGGGTCAACCTTGGGTGAAACCGATTAGCGGTGTCGATGTCGCAAACTATATATTTTCCATCGCGTTATTACCTGGTGCGGCTAATTTTCTTGATTTGATTTTCTATGCTAACCCTGGTGATGGTCAAGAATATTTACCGCGTATTGTTGGTCCTGCACCGTCTACTGCGCAAACGGTATTTGTGCGTGATATGAATAATACCTTAATTGCACGGGCGTCGAAGATGACCACGCCAGAGACTAATCCTCGCAATTTGGGTTCCAACGGTTGGGGATTAGGTAAAGATAAAACCGAAAACGGTAAAGGCATGGTATTGGGTAATCCACATTTTCCGCATACCGGTAATTTACGTTTTTGGCAGTCACATTTGACCATACCAGGACAAATGGATGTGATGGGCGGCTCGTTAGTGGGTATGCCTGGTTTGGTGAATATTGGCTTTAACAAAGATGTGGCTTGGACGCATACCTTTTCAACCGCCGAACATTTTGTCATGTATAACCTCGAGTTAGTTTCAGGTGATAGATTGCAATATTTGTATGATGGCTCAAAGCTGCCGATCACCAAAGAAACGGTTTCGGTATTAGTGAATGCAGGCCCGGCAGGTATGTTGGTGGCTGAGAAAGATATTTACACCACAGCTAAAGGTCCAATGGTTGAAGCGCCGCCAGCATTAGCGCCATTTGGCTGGGACGATGGTCAAGCCTTCTTTATTCAAGATGCCAATATGGCCAATAAAGATCCGCTTGATCATTGGTTAGCAATGAACCGCGCAACAAACCAAGATGAGTTTCAACAAGCGTTTAAAAACTACGATGGGGTGATTTTTAACAACACCATGTACGCGGATAAAGAAGGTAATGCGTTTTATATTGATGATTCAACCGTACCGGGTTTTTCAGACTTAGTGGTCGATATTATTAAGACTACCCCCGCCATTCAAGCGGCGAGAGCCCAAGCAGGGTTTACTATTTTACCCGGTAATACCTCGGTATTTAGTTATGATTCGCCAATGCCTTATGAACGTGCGCCTAAGCTTGAACGTACTGACTTTGTGCAAAACTCGAATAACTCTTTTTGGTCAACTAACTTAGCGGCACCGCTGGAAAACTTCTCTCCTTTATATGGTCCAGAGCGAGGTCAGTTATCGTTACGTACTCGTATGGGCTTAACCTTAATGGATGATGCAGCGGGTGATGACGGTAAATTTACTATTGAGGAGTTAGAGACGGCTTTATTATCTAATCGGGCTTATCTTGCAGAATTAGTGCTACCCGACTTAATCAGCCAGTGTGAGCAGCAAGGTGCTACGCCAGTGATAGTAAGCGCAACATTGTCTAAAGATGTCTCGGCATCATGTGCCGCCCTAAAGGCATGGAATGGTAAACAAGATAATGACAGTAAAGGCGGGGCGTTACTTCGTGAGTTTGCCCATCAGTTTGATCAACAAACCATGCTAACTGAAGTGTTTGATTATATGAGTGCAGCAACCACGCCCAATAAGCTCAACACTGATGGCAGTGCATTAGTGGCGTTGGCTCATGGGGCTTTGAATCTTGAAGCGGCAGGTTTTGCGGTTGATGTTGCGTTAGGGGATGTGCAATTTGTTGAAAAGTCACTCCCTGATGGCAGTGCTTCTGGAGTGAAGTTACCTTGGCCTGGCAGTCATAATGCGGAAGGTGGATTTAACGTGTTTTCAACCAGTTTATCTGGTGATGATACCTTAATTCCCCAGCATCAATACAGCCCTGTTATGGATGTTGTATCGGGCCAACCGGCTGCGTCCGGGCTAACTGCTGAAGGTTACCAAGTCCGTTATGGTTCAAGTTGGATGATGACCGTGAGCTTTACTGATGATGGTCCTAAGGCAAAAGGTATTTTGACTTATTCTGAGTCGAGTAACGTGTTAAGCCCAAGTTTTTCAGATCAAAGTGAACTGTATTCTTCGGCAAAACAATTACGGCCATTATTATTTACCGAAGCGGAGATCCAAGCATCGGTTGAATCTAGTATCGAGTTAACCCTGCAAAAATAGGCTAACCCAAGAATGGTATGACCTTTTAGTTTATGAAACCTCACTGGCAATGTCGGTGAGGTTTCATCTCTTTATAGTCGAAACAACGAGAAAGCGAACAAGCGAAACAACGAGAAAGCGAACAAGCGAAACAACGAGAAAGCGAACAAGCGAAACAACGAGAAAGCGAACAAGCGAACAAGCGAAACAACGAGAAAAGCGGGCAAGTGAGTAAGTGAGTAAGCAAGCCGATGAGGTGAATTTTGCGCTTTATTGCGAATGGCTAGCTCGAGTCGTTAACTCGAGTAAACGGTTATTATATTATTGACATAGTATTGACATAATAATCTAAGACGGTTTATTTTACCCATAGACAGAATGCTGTTATTCGAGATTGTTGCTTGTTTATGGGGTTAAACTAAGCCTTACATTCTACAAGGATATTAACTGCATTAACATGCATTAAGAGTGGCTGGCCGATTCTTTTTTGAAGGTATGAAATTAAGTTGAGATAAGTAACAAAGCCACTATGGCAGCGGGGTAGAAGTAACCTATTAAGAAAGCTATATTTTATCGCCAGGCTGAATAGGTGGTCACGACAAGTGATTAATAGCAACCCCTACTTTGGTATAATACCTCATGACTTGACCTCCAAAGCTATCTGAAACAAAATCAGCATTGAATATATTCCTATAACTAATGGATGATAATGACATGTTAATTTTCCTCATTTGTATCGCGCTTCTTTTGCTCGGATACAAGTTTTACAGTCCGTTCGTTGAACGGCAAGCGGGTATCGACTCCAGTATAAAAACCCCCCAAGCACGATTTAATGATGGCGTTGACTATGTCCCAGTTCATCCTGTTAAAGCGTTCTTAATTCAGTTTCTCAATATCGCCGGTGTTGGACCGATATTCGGGCCCATTTTAGGTGCACTATATGGCCCTATTGCACTGGTTTGGATTGTTCTTGGTAATGTACTCGGTGGTGCAGTTCACGATTACTTCTCAGGTGTTATGAGTATCAAAGAAGATGGTAAAAGCTTACCTGAAATTGCGGGACACTATTTTAATGTGTACTTTAAAGCCGCCATGTTGATATTTACTGCCATGCTGCTATTTTTCGTGGGTGTGGTATTTATCATGAGCCCAGCAGGGCTACTGAGTAACTTAGATTATTTTAAAGACACTTTTTTGGGTAACAATACCTTTTGGGTATTACTGATTTTGGGCTATTACTTTTTAGCAACCTTGTTACCAATAGATAAAATCATTACTAAACTGTATCCCTTATTTGGTTTATTAATGATTGTAATGACAACATCAATTGCGGTTGCATTGTTAATCCATGCGCCACAACTACCTACTATTGACGGGATCTTTGCTTATTTTGATCACAGTCACTATAACAATGACTTATTGGAACCCAACCCAAGTGGATTACCAGTATGGCCATTGTTGTTTGTCACTATTACCTGTGGTGCAATCAGTGGATTCCATTCAACGCAAGCGCCAATCATGGCGCGTTGTTTAACTAATGAAAAATATATACGTCCCGTTTACTACGGTGCAATGGTAGCAGAAGGTGTGGTGGCATGTGTTTGGGCTACTGCTGGTATCGCGGCTTTCCCTGGTGGCTATGTCGAACTTAAGAGTGTTCTCGATATAGGCGGCCCTGGAATGGTTGTTAACCAAGTAGCGACCACTTACTTAGGTGCGGCTGGTGGTATTATGGCAATTATCGCGGTTGCGGTTTTCCCGATTACGTCTGGTGACACAGCGTTTAGAGCATTACGTTTAACCATTATTGATGCTTTTAAGATCCCTCAAAGTGTTATAAACCGGTTATTGGTTGCTATTCCTATTTTGGTTATTGCTTATTTTATGACCAAGATTGATTTTACCCTGATCTGGCGTTATTTCGCATTCTCAAATATGCTGCTGTCGACCAGTGTATTGTGGCTCGCCTCTAAATATTTATTTAATCGCGGCACTTTCCATTGGATCGTGAGTTTGCCTGCCATTATTGGCACTAGCGTAACGGTATCGTATATTTTTACGGCGGGTATTGGTTTTGGCTTCCCTCAACCATTAAGTCAGCCTATCGGTATTGCTGTCGGTGTGGTGTCGTTAATTGCACTGATTATTGCGGATAATAAGCGTAGTAAGCGTTTAGCGCATGAAGGCTTGTAAGTTAACCATTGATGTAACTATATCGCTAACTTCAACTTGGAATGAGAGATGAATTGATTATCCCGAGCTGAGTTAACCAAAGGGCTGCCATGTGTAGCCCTTTTTATTTGCTTATACCCAAACGACCTCGGCATGCAGGATTGTGCATGACGAAAAATGACAGAGTTCAAGGTGCTAGGTATTGGGCGCCTACGGGTGCTAGAGCGACCTTCGGTCTTCGAGGTTCTAGGGCGGACTTTGTCCTGCTAGGCTGTTGATTTTATAGCCTCTAGCCGCGAAGCGTACTAGCAGCGCAGCGTTCTAGGCTCTTTCGCCTGATATAGCAGCGAAAACCAAGCAACGTGCTTTAAAGGAGGAAACTAATCGTGTTTGGTCATTAACGACAACGATTGATGCTTGAGTCAGTGAGGAATAACGCGAGTGGCTAAATCGCCACTCGCGTTATGCGGTTTTCTGCTCAAGGATAAATCAAGGTGACGATTAGTGTCCTACACGGTCAAGCTTTTGTATCAGTTCCATTCTTATGTCGTTAGGCGTTTGGCTGTGCCAATAACCTGCGACGTAAGCAAACAGAGGTAACATAAACATTACCGTCAGCAATAGGATGATTAATCCGCGGGCGGAAAGCTTTCTGCCACCGCGTGTACTTAATTGTAGCGCCTCTTTTTTAGGACACGCTGACACACAACGCATGCAAGCTTGGCACTCATCGGAATTAATATCTTTTTGGGTATGTACTGAAATATTGGCAGGGCATGCGCGGGTGCATTTATCGCAACTCATGCCTTTGCTTTCAATTAAACAATGCTCTGTATTACGACGTATTTTAAATGGACTTAAAAAGCTCACTATACCTAACAGCGCGCCATAAGGGCAAATGTAACGGCAGAAACCTTGGCGACGCCATGCGGCTAACGCAAAGAGAGTACCGAAGCCGATTAACGCGACCATTGATGGCATCATAAAAAATACTGCCATTTTTAAGTCGGCTACTTTGTGGTAATTGCCTGACATGTAATTTGGGATAGATGCCGCTGGCATAGAAATAACCAAATACATCAGTGCTGCTAATAACAAATATTTAAGCATTCTGAGTGGCCAATCCAACCATACTGGTGGCAGAAGTTCGGCGTGAATAAAATATTTTCTAAATTTATAGAGGTATTCGCCAGCTAGCCCTATTGGACAAGCCCAGCCACAAAAAGCCCGTTTGCAAATTACGCCTGTCAGTAGCACTACACACAACATAACTACCGCAGCAGGATGATTTTGATCCCATAGCCCTAGAGTTAAAATGGCTTTAAGTTCAATGCCTCCAGCAATAGGTAAAAACGCATCACCGACATCGGGTCGCATTAACCAAGGTGTTTCACCCGCATACAATAATCCTGCGTTGATGGCATATTGCACTCCGACCAACAACATAGCGAGGGCAAAAAAATGTTGGCAAATCTCACGTACTTGGTTGGGTCGGCCTTCTGCATTGGCAAACGCAGGTTGATATTGACCTACTGCCGTGACAATGATCACCGCGACCAATAAGACGAGTAGTAATGGCCAAAAAAAACTGGCAAGGGTGGCGCCAAGTAATAAGGCTGCGCTGACTAGTGCACCCCATTTTTTACCACTCCAGTACAGCAAGCTGGTGCTATACACCAAGGCTAGCATTAAGGTGATTGACTCAATTGTGCTCATATTAAATGCCTGTGTTGTTTAACTATCTTAAAATGATAATAAAACCTCTACCTTAGAGCGAATGTGAGTTATGTCGCCAAAGCTAATATTAGTTTTCTAATTATATGATCTATATTTATTTGTTTACTTTATGTAAACATTGTTAAGCAATATGTGAATTAGGTGTTCCCTTGATTGTCATTAAATTGCCTTAGTGACTGAGTCTGTATTCCGACCCTTTGACGACAGTAAAAAAGTGGCTATTGGTCAGATTTCATTTGAGCACTTTTTCGAATGGGTTGAATTGATTCTGGGTGGTTTCCCTATGTGCATACACGCCAACCTTTTGCGGAAATAGGCTATATTTATCACTTAATGCCATTGTTTGCCCAAGGCTATCCTCACCATGGTCATTATTGAATAGCACTCGCATTAAGATGGGGTCTTGGGCTTGGGTATGTAAAAATTTGCGACAAACTTTTAATTTATCTGGCTATTTTATCCGTAGAAAATACATGGACATCAAGGCATTTTACGACGTCATCTGATAGTAATTCCGTGCGGAATCGATGCCGCTTATGCGAAAATTATTGAAACAATAAAGCCTAAACTGCTGACACTATGGATTGTGCAAGCCGATCGATTTTGGACTAAATGAGGTTAACCTATGACGACTTGGGTATTGTTAAGAGGGTTAATGCGCGACAGCCGTCATTGGTATGGTTTTGATCAGTATGTAAGCCAACAAAAATTGAATATCATCACGGTCGATTTACCCGGTAATGGTGTGTTGGTTGATCAGATAAGTCCAATGCTCATGAAGCAGTATTGTGCTGCAGTTTGGCGCCAAATTGATGCCGCATTGCTTAAAGGCAGTGCGCCAGCAAGCCAAGGGAAAGTGGTGCTTGTCGGCTTGTCTATGGGCGGTATGTTGGCATTGACTATGGCAAAGTCTTGTCCTGCACGCGTGCAGCATGTGGTGGTGATAAATTGCAGTGCTGGCAATCTTTCTCCTTGGTATCATAGGTTTCAATGTTTTAGCCTGTTAGCTGTGCTGACACAAACGCTGTTAACCACAATGTTATCCTTGATACCGCATTATCGAAAAATGGAAAAAAGCCATGGTCATTGGCTTGAAACTGTAGTGTTAAGTTGGACAAGCCGTCATTATGACTGTGATGTTGTTAACGCGTGGAGCCAGTTACGCCTGCAATGTCATACCTCGTTAATCAATAGCTTACGGCAGCTTTATGCCTGTGCACGCTTTTGTTGTCCGTCTTTAGCTGATGTTCCTGTTAGTGTGATAGTGGCTAATCAAGACCGACTGGTCAACCCTAAGTGCAGTGAGCAACTCGCGGTATTTTATCAAACCCATATCCACAAAATTGATGATTGCGGCCACGATGCCAGCCTAGACCAACCGCAATTATTACTGCAATTACTGCTACAATTACTCCCAGAGATTGTCGAAGCTTAATCTGTAAACCTAAACCCTAACCTTAAGTGTTTGTGAGTGGCGGCCACTTTTTAATGTCTTGTTGCCAAGTGGTGGCGGTAAAGTCGATAAACGCACGCACTAGCGTTTGTTGATAACGCAGCCCTTGGGTGACCCTATTCCCAGCGCATCTGGCTTAAGCAGTTATGCTGCAACAAACGCCCAAGGCGAAACACTGGATGTGTTCCGTGGTATTGATCCCACTATCGAATGGACTTTTGTTAGCCCCGCCGCCATTATTTTCCCCGGTGAGTCTGAAGGCCAAAGCCGCCGTTTAGGCGGCGATGAATTCTTTACTGATGCTCAAGGCCAAAGCTGTGTATCGGTCATCGATTATGCCAAAGCCATGCTAGATGAAGCTGAAAATGCCAAGCATCTAAACCAGCGTATTAGCCTTGTTTACTAAATTGTAATAAGCATAATGATTAATAAAAATAGGCATAAATGGCCTGTTTTTATGTTTTTGAGAATGTGTCTTTTACACTATGGCGGTGGCCGTATATTGCGCTAAAATGGGGTTTGAATGATTCAATAGACATGATCTGACTCCTTAAAAGGTGCCTAAGCTGATAAGCACTTGATCAGATTAATATTCCTCTGGAATTGTTTGAATAACGTTCGCCACCGGCTCTGTGCCTACTGTAACTTTCTATATAATGAGCGAGTACTAATGCCAGCCAGAGCTGCGGCTTTGTCTTTATCGCCATTAACACACTCTATAATATGCTGTAAATATTTTCGTTCATTGCCTTTCAAATCAGTCACAGACTCCGAATTACTTTCTATTATTCGATCAATTTCAAGACAGGTTTTAATCACATGTCTATCAATGATTTGTGTGTTTGCCAGCACAAGGGCACGAGAGAGTATATTCCGCAGTTCTCGAATATTACCCTTAAAATCATGACCTTTTAATAAACTTATTGCAGAATCAGTTACTGTGTATCTTCCACTGTCATCTATTCGCTGCAGAATCGCGGTTGTTAACAGTGCGATATCTTCTTTGCGTTTATTCAACGAGGGAATATGAATAGGGAATACATTAATGCGATAATACAAGTCTCTTCTGAATTCCCCACGCTCTACCATTGAAAAAATATCTTGGTGTGTAGCACAAATAAGTCTGAAATCAGACCGCTTGGTTTCTCGGCTACCTACAGGACGATAAGTGCCAGTTTCAATTAAACGCAATAGCTTTATTTGTAGCTCATAAGGCACATCGCCAATCTCATCTAAAAACAATGTACCACCGTTAGCCACCTCAACTAGACCATGTTTATTGTATGACGCGCCAGTAAAAGCACCTTTTACATGACCAAATAATTCACTTTCAAACAATGTTTCAGTGAGACCTGAACATTCTAATATCACCATTGGCTGAGTTTTACGATTACTTGCGAGATGAATAGCTGAAGCCGCTATTTCTTTACCTGTACCTGTGTCTCCCACTAATAATACCGATGCTTCTGTTGGTGCCACCCGTGTAATGTTTTCGACCAACTGGTTAAAAATGGGGCTGGTGCCAACCATTCCTGTACCGTCAATTTTGGGGTTTGACAACGTTACTGATTTTAAAAGCTCGACAAAAAATTTGACCTCTCCTTTGTCGTCAACAATAGGCAGTATTTCGATGTCGATATGCTCTGTACCTCGGGGAGAATGATGAATATGTAATACACGTTCTTTTCTCCGAGAAATGCCTGCGGCAGATAATGGGCAGGCCTCTCCGGCTTGATCACATGGGACCTCATTATTATGTGACACCCTGTAACAATAAGCTGGTTGTCCCTGATCTATTGCCCCAAAACTTTCAAGATACCGTTGATTACTTGCAAGTATCTGATATTCGGGGGTGACCAAAATGGCAGGGCAGTCATAAGCATTTAGCATAGTAGCAAAGTCATGATTGATATCTTGGAGGTTAATCCTCATAACTGACTCCATTTTTGTCAATATAATTGTCACATATGACAATTATATTAACAAAAACACAAAAAATTAATATCAATCAAACATAAAAAATTGATATGAATCAGTATTTATTGGCAATTTATTGGTATCAATATCATTGTGGCGTGGTCATTGCTGTATATAAAATATCCCATTTATTTGGAGTGATAGTGATAGGAATTTAGCAATAAGATTTTTCATTGAATAATGACAATAAGGAAATTTTATTATGAAATTTAAAAAGCTACTATATTGTATGGCCGCCGCTTATCTATCAACTACTGGATTTTCAATTGCTTTAGCCAGTGATGCACAAGCTTTATCACCTCATGATGACGGTGGAGTACTAACTGAAGACTTAGCTGCAAAAGGCAAAATAAAAAGACTGCCTAATGGTGATTTAGTCAGTGCATATGCTTATGGTAATAGTGATAGTAAAACGGTTTATGACCTGAAAGCGCAAAAAGAACGTCCTGCTCAGGATATTTTTATTCGCGTTTCAAAAGATGACGGCGCTACTTGGAGTGAGCCTGTCAATATTTCTGATACGGCTCGTAGAACATCAAAAAAAAGCTACTGGGAAACTGATGTTAATGGAGATATCTCTCTTGGCGATTTTTATGGTGACTCAGGAAAACCAAACATCTTTGCGGCAGGTGGTTATGTGGCTGTTTCATGGGATGATAAATACTGTCCCGCAGTCGATGTCGATGTGACTAACCTGAATGATGATTTCCCGGATTACAATTACCATCAGGGTGCTGCTACCTACCTTGATCGTGAAGGAAGACAACTGCCTTTTAGTTGTACTTACATCGCCTATACTAAAAATCCTAGTGCAATAGATGCAGATGGTGTACCTACAGGCGGTACGTGGAAGAGTGAGCAATTAAGCTTTGGAGAACGTGATGCCAAACAAAATGTACCCCGTGCAACTAGCTATAGTGACGGTACAAAAGTAGCGTGGAATGTTGTTTGGCAGGAAGACCCTGAAGGTTTAAAAACCGGTACTGCAGATGGCCCCGGAGATGGCGCCAGTGGTGCTAATGTCAATAAAGGTACAGATATTTGGTATACCTATATTGAAGATATGAAAGCTCCCGCACTTGCAGATATTTCGTTTGCTGCCAATGTTTCTCGTGTTACCAATAACTTCAAAAAGTTTAAAAAACGTGAAGGGGATGATGTTGTTACTGAATTAACGGGTTATCTTGATCCGATTTGTGCGGCCACACCTGAATGTTTAGACACTCAACCATTATTGGTAGAAACAGGTAAAGAAGGCGCATCACGCGCAAACTTAGGTATGGCCCAAGTGCCTGGGCAGAAACCCGTCACTATCATCGCTTATGAAGAAACCAAGGGCGGTGGTGAGGGGGTCGATTTTGGTAAGGTTGTCCGTTATCACCGTTTTACTTTCGACAAGCCACCAGCGAGTTATATTAATGTCGCTTTTAGTTCCGGTTTGCAAAAAGGCGGCAGTTCAACAGGTGATGCTAAAAACCAAAATCAGCCGGGTGCTAAGGGCAATTTCACTGATAGTGACACTCTAAATACCAGTTCTGATCCACAAAGTGAATATTCAGACACAGTGGGCGTTGTTAGCGACGTTTACCAGTCACCTGATTGGGAAGACCCTGCGCGTATTGGTTGTGTGATTAGTAATCCCGCAGAAAATGCTCGACGGGTGCGTTTCTTCGGTAATCAAGTCGCTGGTATGGATGAGGATATTAATAAAAGCGGTACCAAGTACATGTTTTTCTGGAAAGAGGGCGCGTATGACCAAGGTGGCCCTTCTGACATCGTGGGCCGTATTGGTAAAATCGGTACAGATGCGGTGAATACAGGCTTGACTCCGGTTGATTTAATACCTGCAGTAGATACCAGCTTTACTACGTTTACACGTTATGTACTGTCATCTTCAGGTTCTGTGGTGTATCCAGATGGCGTCGGGGGCTATGTTGATGGTTTAGGTAATGTAGTCGCTGTTGCAGAAGGGGATGCAGTATTAGATGTAACCTATGAGGAAGCGGGTGGTTGTAATTATTATTTAACTGATGATGATCGAGACCACGTCCCCCCAATCACACTATCAGATCGTATTAGCAATTCAGGAGCGATAAACCTAAGTACTAATTCTGTCGGTGAGGTCACTAGTGATGATACGACCAAGACTATTGCAGCCTTAACGATAACTACCGAGAATAATAATCTTGAAGATGCACGTGCTCATCGTGGCGCTATCCGTGGTGATACCATCTTGTTTGGTTACAGTTACACTTCAGACTGGGCATTGGCGAAGTACACTACTGAAAATAACTATAACTTCTTTACACGTCGTAGTTATGATGGTGGACATACTTGGACGGGTACCCAAAACCTGACTAATTATCTACCTGAAGCTGAGGTCGATATTAAAGAGCCTCGCATTGTGGGTGCACCAAGCAGTACGTCTGCCTGTGATCCTGTCAATGCGCCTGAAGGTGCAAATTGTCAAGATCCTAATGCCTTTATATTAGCGTGGGGTTCTGTCAAAAACACCTATGCTCATATCGAATCTGGTGCCGAACTTGATGTTTTTGTCACTAAAACCAAAGATGGTGGTAGAACCTATGAGCCACTCAAATTGTTATCCGCTAATGTTACGGTTCCTTTAGATCCAGAGGGTGAGCCTGATTTTGAATCACAACTCACCATGAAGCCTAACGGTGACAATTTGTATGCAGTATGGATGGAAACGTCAACTGATGCAGCTGGCAATGAAGATACTGTGGTTCGCTATCGTGCAGAAGCAGATCTCGACGACGCAGGAGCGCCAACCACTATACTTGATGATGGCACAGTTATTTATAATTTAACTCGACCTATTACAGTCGATCAAGGAAGTGTATCGGGTATTGTTGTTTCAACAACAACAGCAACGGGTACTGAGTATACTTATCCCATGCCGCAATTTAGTTATAACGTAACTGGCATTGCGGTTGGAAGCACTATATCCGTTACGATTAATTTTGGCAGTGCTTTACCAACAGAGTTTGCGTTGCTCAAAGTCAAGGATGATGGCAATACGGTTGAGGTTGATGCTACGGATTGGGTGTTAATCGGCGATAACTTAGTTCAAGTGAGTATCACTGATGGTGGATACCTTGATGATGATGGTGTCGAGAATGGCACAATCGTTGACCCAGTCACTGTAGGTGTTCCGGTTGAAACTATAGAGCCAACTCCTGTTTCAACAAGTAGCAGTGGCGGTAGTTTAGGATTAATTGAATTGTTGCTTGGTCTTGGATTATTAGCTCGCAGAAGAATTAGAGCAACTAGAAAATAGGTTAATTTTTCAATGTTAAAGATAGCCCCTCAAATTAAGGGGCTTTTTTTTTGCAACAATAAATCTTCCTAATTTTGCCAAAGGCATGCTAGATGAAGCCGAAAATGCCAAGCATCCAAACCAGCGTATTAGCCTTGCTTACTAAGTTGTAATAAGCGTGCTGATCAATCGAAACAGGCTTAAATGGCCTGTTTTTTTATGCTTTTGGATGTAAAAATTCGGGATTAGCATTTAGCTGTAAAAGTAAGACGATAGAATAAACGTTACTCTGCCCCCCACTTACTTATGTTAGGCCCAACAACATACTCTTAAAATATTACGGAATACAGGTAGCCTGCACTAACTGCCATTGAAAGGATCACAGCTAAAAACGCAACAATCATAGTGTTTTTAAAAATTGACTTCAGCAAAATAACTTCCGTTAAACTCGCACCAGCACTGCCAATAATTAAAGCCATCACAGCTCCAAGACCCATGCCTTTAGCCGCTAACGCTGCGCTAAGCGGTATTACCGCTTCCGCACGGATGTACAATGGAATGCCAATAACCGCTGCCACTGGAATTGCAAAAGGGTTATCTTCATTGGCAATCTTTGCCACAAATTCAGTTGGCATAAAACCGTAAATTAATGACCCGAGAGCAATACCACCAATCAAGTAAGGCAGTACTTTTTTAAAATCAATCCAAGTTGTATTCCAAATTTTCTTCCATTTATTTACAGGGGGATTATTTTTGCCGCATGTTGAGCCGCAGCCTTTTGATGCAGGGGCTAAATAGGCTTCTGGTTTAACGTATTTCTCAAACCCTAACTTTTCTAAGGTATAGCCAGCAGCAACAGATACCCCCATAGCCATAGTAAAGTAGAAGGCTGTCACCTGTAATCCAAAAGTGACAACAAACAGGCCAATAATGATTGGATTTAACAGCGGACTTGCAAATAGAAAGACCATCATGGTGCCAAAACCGGCCCTCGCCCTTAATAAGCCTTTTAAGAAAGGAATTGTTGAGCAAGAGCAAAAGGGGGTAATTGCACCTAAGAAGCCTGCGACAATGTAACCCTTACCTTTTTTACCACTTAAAATACTTTGTATTTTAGTGGGGGGAATATACTCCTGCAGTATACCCACTAAGTAGCTAATCAAAAGGAATAGGACAGTCAGTTCTACAGCCAAAAAGGCGAACATGTTTAAGGTGTCTTGCACCATCTTGATATCAATATTTAGTATCATTACTTTCTCTATATTTCTAGATATATCGAAATATAAAGTCAACAGCTGGTTGGGTCAAGTTATTTCTGGTAATATCGAAATATAGTTTAAGGAAGTGATCAAATGAACATAGAAATTATCGCGAAGGCATTGAAAGAACTGGGGCACCCAACTCGATTAAAGATATATAAGCGCGTTGTTAGAGCAGGGCATCAAGGTATTGCCGTGGGTGGCTTACAGGAAACGCTCAACATTCCAAACTCAACACTGTCTCATCATATCGCAAGTTTAGTATCGGCAGGTTTGATTTCTCAACGCCGTGAAAGTAGAACCCTATACTGCATTGCAGAATACGACAAACTGCAATCAGTGATTAGCTTTCTTCAAGATGAGTGCTGTGCCGATGAAAAGATCTAAGCCCGCGTAATGGGCTGGTTTGGAGCGCCAGCGTAAATCCAGTCCCTATTGACTGGCTGGTGGCTCATATGTGTTATGTTCATTCGTAGGTTGCAACTAACTCTCCGATATTTGATGGGATATTTACCCAAAAAGACTTATTCTTAGGCCAAAATATTCGAAACTCTTTCTGCCAAAAATCCTCGGTAGACTTCAAAAAGTGGTCTCGTTGAAAACCTTTGGTATAGGTACAACCTTTCATGATTCCTTTGGATCCAACTTCTTTATCTAAAACTGTTTTCAAACACTCCATATCAAGTATTTTTACACAAACCTTCTTTCCCATGCGATGAGCTATTTTTGCGTCCTGTTCGTCACAAAAAGACAGAATCAAACCATCCTCTTTATAATAACTAGCGTTTTTTACGTCAGGGATCTTCTTGCCGTTAAACTTATTACCGCTCATAGTAATACTTTTAACATTATTCAAATGTATACCAAATTGATGAAAGTCTGGAATTGGATATGTAGAATCATGCACCAAGTTTTCGTCTGGAGTAAGAATGCCATCACGTGAATCACTCAAATATGAGCTAGCAAGAGAAATAGGAATCTGCCCACCCTTTATCCATGCATCAGCCCAATCTGCTTTCGTTAAATATAAAAATTTTTCCATAACCCCTCTCATGAACACTAACGCCCTAATAATACATGGCTAAAATGCGTGAACGAGCAAGAAAGTAAGCAAGAAAGTATGCCACCCATTTTTTGGTAGGGATTTGTTTTTTTAATGCATGCTCAAGGCTGGAGGTTAGACACCTACGGCTACCCGATTAGTAGTATTTTACGAGCTGGAATGGCTATTTTTTTTTGAAAATACACCAAACCAAAATGCCAACTCAAATATTAGACCAACAGCAATAAAAACAAACAAGCCAGTCGAACTACCATACGAATAACATGCAATAGCAGCTAAAATCAAAACGGCTAAAATGATCCACTTTGTGAAACTATTCAAAATTAATATCCTTATATGATTAGAGAAATACCCTAATACTACGCCCGCATTTGCGGCTGGTTTGGGAGTGCAGCGAAAAACCAGTCCGACAACATGCGCTTGTGTACACCCTGCATGGGCATGAACTAATGAGGTGAAAGTCCTTTGTAGGAAGATCACCATTTAAATAACATGCTGTTATTAAACGTTAACTACTAGCGAATGGCAAGGGCTTATCCGTGAAGATGGCTCTAAAAATATGCCACCCATTTTTTGACGTAATAGCATAACTTCTTCCGTTTTGAGTTGCCAACACCTGCTATCATTTTCTAAGCGAACCGATTCGACCGAGGGATTTAACAAATGTGGACTCAATAGCCATTAAATGAATCATAAGCTAAATTCAACACAGCAGAAAAGCTTGATATAAATCAAGTGTAAGATGGTTTTGTGGGATTAAGAAGTGATGGCTTAGGCGCACAACCAGCGCTGGCAGTTGGCTGCGCCTTGTCGTCGCTTTCGGTCTAAATGCTCACAATATTCGGTTAGTGCAGGTAAAGCTCCTACAGCACCTTTGAATAATGTGCCAAATTCTGTGGTGATTTTTAACCAGTTTTCTTCGGGGATGTTTAATCTATTAAGTATGTCTTGGCTGCTTGCACTAATAGCACAGCGCTTATTCTCTCGAATAATACGGCCTGTATCTTCAACCAGTACAATGTAGTCTTTGACACTGAACATTAATCCGTTAGGCATATTTAAACGCTCATTCCCCACAAAAGGTAATAACTCTTTAGGCTGTTCGCCATTTATCGCGGAGCTAATTCGGCGCTGAATGCTGGTGTAATCAGAGGTTTCCGGGGTCGCAGCAATCTTGGCGCGAATGGGGTTTAAATCAACATATGCCATGCAGGCCAATACAGCTGCTTCATCAAGTAGTGCTTGAGATTTGAAACGACCTTCCCAGAAACGGCCAGTACACTTATCTTCTTTATTAGCCATTCTGGCAATCGGTTCACTGAGTGAACGCATAAACCAGCTGATATCAATTAAACGCTGACGGTATTGGTTGATGCTGTCATTTACCGTCTTTAATTCAAATTCATTCAGGTCTTCACCTTTTACAAATTTATGTGTAAGTAAAGTGCCTTTAAAACCCTTATGCCACTGTATCAGCACATCTTTATCTGACCACTGTTTTGCTTTGTCAGAATCAACTTTTATCACCACATGCAAATGATTACTCATCACAACGTAAGCACAGATATCAATGGCAAAGATGGTCGCAAGTTCATGTATGCGAGAATCTACCCACTCACGTCTATGTTCAAAGTTCTCGCCTGTTGAGTTATCAATACCACACAGAAAAGCCTTACGTACCACACGTGAACAACAATGATAATAGGGCGTATCTTCTAAGCTAACGATAGTTTGTCTTGGTCTGGCCATCTTTAATTACCATTTAAAAAGGATAAATAAAGCGTAGTTTGTTGTTCGTTATTTAGCCAGTTGGGATGGGTGGCCATGTTATTGTGATAAAAAGGCGTGTCATCTAGGCTAACAATGGTTTGTCTTGGTCTGGCCATCTTTAATTACCATTTAAAAAGGATAAATAAAGCGTAGTTTGTTGTTCGTTATTTAGCCAGTTGGGATGGGTGGCCATGTTATTTGTCGACTCTTGTATCAGGCTTCATTTACATTGAGGCCGTTGAAGAAAATAGCGTGAGCCTGACAGGACGTCAGGCTAGCTTTCGTTGGCCAGGGATGGCCTATCGGAAGCGTTAGCATTTTCGAATAAGGCCGAAGCGGGATTCAAACGAGGCCAAAAGCTAGATTAGTTTCCGTCGCGACCTTTTCGCTTTCCAGAAAATGTAGCCGGAACGGCAGGGGTGATCCAAGAGGGGATTGCTGTTGATCCCCTTTTGGCCCGTGCAGGGTGGAACCTTGCGATCTTAATTCAAACAAAGTTTGAACAAAGCTGGTGTGGGCGAAGCGCCACGACGTTGGTGGCCGCAGGCCATAAAGAACAGACTTGGATCTCGGTAAAGAACCGCTTTATGTATTACCCCATTGATGACAAAACTCAATAAAGCTTTTCAATAACGGACTGTGGTATTTATCTTTGTGAACCACTAACCAAAACGGTCGCTGCATCTTGATGTTATCCCCCTCAAGTGGACCATCGAGCCGAGTCACACGACCATCATTAATGGCATAGTGTGCCGCCAAAGCAGATAAACACCCTAAGCCAAGCCCCGCGGCAACACTGTTAATTAAAGCCTCGGTAGTGTTGAGTTCAAACACTTCATCCCAAGTGTTAATATTAGCCGCGATGGTGCGCAGAAAAAACTCCCTTGACCCCGATCCCGCTTCGCGTAATACCCAATGGCTGTGTTCTAAATCAGTAAATTGCACTGAGGCTTGCTGACAAATGGGCAGGGAAGGTGCGCCAATAATACACATTTCATCATGGCTAAATTGACTGGCGATCAGTTCTGGGTGATGGGTTTCCCCCTCAATCAACCCTATGTCTAATTCGTAATCCAGCAGCTTTTGGCAGATTAGCCGTGAATTAGAAATCACCACGCTTTGAGAGAAATGCTGATGTTGCTGCCGAAATTGGCTCAATAATGGCGGAACCAGATGATTTCCTAAGGTATCGCTGGCGCCTATTTTCAATTGACCTGCAAAAGCGTGGTCTGCATCAAATAAATGGGTGATGTTATTTGCTCTACTAAGCAGCTCATCCGCCAGTGGTAAGAGTTTTTGGCCTTCTTGATTGAGAACCAAACGGTTATTCACTCGGTCAAACAGTGGATGACCCAGTTGTTTTTCAAGCTCTGCTAGCGCCATACTCACCGCGGCCTTCGACAGGTAAATAGCTTCTGCTGCGGCAGTCAAGGTATTGTGTTGGGTGATACTGGTAAATACATTGAGTTGTTTCAGCGAAATATTCATCGAATGTCGTCAGGCTCTGTTGTTAAGTCATAAGTAAGAAATCGTTTAGTTTTTCTGAACGTATGTTTCATATAATTGGATATTTATAAACAAACAGCAAGCGTAAAATCACTTTATTCGCTTGTCGATTGGTTTGAGGATGTAATGATTCGAGCAGTAAAACAAACAGTAATGATGGCGCCGACACCCATGGCAGGCCTTGCGTTAGGGATTGCCAGTTTAGGCTGGAGTTGGGAGTATCTCGTCGATTTCCACCATTATGGTCAGTGGGTAAGTGCGTCCATTGCCAGTGTATTATTGTTGTTATTAGCGGTTAAATTTCTATTTCATACAAATTTATTGCGTCAAGATGTCGCGCATCCTGTGGTCGGCAGTGTTGTGCCAACGTTTGCTATGGCATTGATGGTGGTGTCTAATTCCCTCGGTTATGTTTCAGCATTAGCTGGAGACTTAATGTGGTCTGTTGCGGTGTTACTGCATATTAGTTTTTTGGTTGGATTTATTTACCATCGCAGCAAACAGTTTTCCTTGCATCATCTGGTGCCGAGTTGGTTTATTCCGCCTATAGGTATTGTGGTAGCTGATGTGTCATTTTCTGGTAATACTCATCTTATGTGGGTTGCTTATGCGGCGCTTATGTTTGGTATGTTAAGTTATGCAGTGATGTTACCCATGATGATTTATCGGCTTATTTTTGCTGAAGCCATTCCCGATGCGGCAAAACCGACATTAGCCGTTTTAGCGGCGCCAGCGAGTTTATCATTAGCTGGTTACCTTACCATTACTCAACACCCGTCACCGGTTATTGTGGGGCTTTTATTTGGTATTGGGGTGTTGATGACCGCGATTATTTACCTGTCATTTTTTAAGTTATTACGTTTACCTTTTAGCCCCGGCTATGCTGCATTTACCTTTCCGATGGTTATCGGTGCCACCGCATTATTTAAAATGACAATATGGATGGAAGGTATTGGCGTTGAAGCAGAATATATTCAACAAATTCATTTGTTAGCAGAATTTGAACTGCTTGTGGCTACTGCGGTGGTTAGCTATGTTTGTGTCCGTTACTTGCATTTTTATCAACCGAGTAAAGTGTCTGCCGCCTATTAATGGTTTGATTATTTTCCCCATAAGTGACCTTGTGACTTATTGGGCCTACACAGAATGAGTTTGACGTTATGACCCCCGCAATTGATATGGCCAAAAAACATCAAATTATCTTTGATATTCATGAATATCAGCACGATGCTCATAGTGAGTCTTATGGGCTAGAGGCGGCACAAAAATTGGGTGTCCCAGCTAAGTTAGTGTTTAAAACCTTAGTGGTGAGCTTGGATAATCATTCACTGGTGGTGGCCGTTGTGCCAGTGTCGTCGATGCTCAGCATGAAGTTAATCGCCAAAGCCGCGGGGGCTAAAAAAGCACTTATGGCCGCGGCGGCTGCCGTTGAACGCTCAAGCGGTTATGTGCTGGGGGGCGTGAGTCCATTAGGGCAAAAAAAGCGCTTAGTCACCTTTATTGATGCATCTGCGCAGCCATTAGAGCGTATGTATGTCAGCGCGGGGAAAAGAGGCGTAGATATTTCGTTGAGCCCAACTGATTTACAACGCTTACTCGGTGCCCAATTTGTTGATATTTGTGCACAAGGTTAATGCTTTATCCATGTGCTAACAGTATGACGTTTGCCCTTTGAACCCTAAGGCAAGGTTTGGTTATTGATTTATTTTAGCCTTAAATTCTGCTTGGGTATGAACGTTGGCTTGTTGATACCAATAATCGAGCATTTTACTCACTTCTGCTTGGCTGACATTTTCGGATTTATCTGCTGTGATCATCGCGTTGACGCTGGTTGTGCTAATGACTGTGTTAATGGTTGTGCTATTGGCAGTGCTGATTGTTGAGTTGGAGCTTGGGGCTTGGTTAAGCTTGTCGGCTGCCATTGTTGGCTTGTTTATTCGATCGGCCCTTTTATTCGGTGAGAGGCTGATTGCCGCTATCTTGTTTGAGGCATTGTATTGGGTTATTTCTTGGACCCAATCGCGTCCGATTTGCAGGCCCGATTTCATCAATTTATCTTGGGAAAACACGACGGTTTTGCCGGTTTGGTCTGTTAAGGTTAATTTGGGCTGTGCATTAAATTGTCTGGCGCTGGCCGCTGAGTTAATTGACGGCAGCGTTAATTGATAAGCTTGCTCGCTGGCTTGAAAGGATAAGAGGATCACATCCGACGTAAAGCTATTTTGGCTGCCATTGGCGCGGAAACGGGCATGGTAGCGAAATGCAATTTGTTGTATCGCCTCTGGCATGGTTAGGTCGAGCGTAACGCTGGATTGTGGTGGTGAAGCATTGCCATTGACTAACACGACTTCAGTATTGTCGGGCAGCTTAAAACTGGCGGCCATACTCAATTGACTCAATGTAATGCAGAGTAATACGACTAAAATACGCATGTTTATGGTCCATAAATGTTGATAAATTAAGCGAGCTTTATGGTCAAGAATAGGGCGAATGCTTATGCCATGTCGGCAAACGCCGGACGATAATTTTCGGGTAGTTCAAAGCTTGTTAACTTGCCGCTCAATGGGCACGTAAACCGAAAAAAACACGATGTTAGCGCTAAATTTGGGGCATCGCTAGCAGCATTTCCATAGAGCCTGTCACCAACCACCGGGTGGCCTAAGCTGGCCATGTGAACACGAATTTGATGTTTACGCCCTGTGTCTATTTTAACCTGTACTTTTGATTGATTAAGTCTTGCATGGTAGGCAAGTCGAGTCATATGTGACCGCGCAGGTTTGTTATCTACTGGACTCTCGATACTTATGGGTTGGCTAGGAAATTCACCTTTAACTAAGACCTGATAGTATTTTTCGAGTTCATGTGTTTCAAATAACTTGGCGATAGCTGCGGTGATTTTTTTACTGTGCCCAAGCACGAGTAAACCCGTTGCCGCACGGTCAAGTCGATGGATGATAAAGGCATTACGTTGTGGTTGCAGATGCAATTCCGCATAGCGGTTAATGGTCGTATGATCGCCCCATTTTGAGCCTTGGCAACGCATTCCATAAGGCTTGTACCAAATGCTGTATTTGCCTTGATCAAACAGTAATTCTGCGGGGATAACCTGTTCGTTCAATATGTATGGGTTGTAATAGAGGTGCAGTTTATCGCCTGCTTGTAGACTCTTTGTCGCGCGGCGGATCCGATTGGTTTGCCTGTTGTGGCTGTGCCAAATGGCGCCTTTTTGCATGGCATCTTTTAACACTTGTTTGCTTAAGCCACTGGTTTGCGCCAATAGATTAATGGCGTCGGTGCGCGGTTCAGTGATATCAAGATGGTATTCGGTTTTATCGACAATCATTTTTAACTCTAACAATGCAGGCTGTAGGCAGTAAATAACACTAAATAGTACCTTATTTAGCGGCGGTATGTTGATTAGTTAATGAAACTTTCTCTTCAACGGCGCATCTCTGTATCATCTGTCGCAAAGTTGTTTTAGCATAATGCGACTATATCAATTGGAGTAGGTAACTTGGAACACATCGTTTGGGATTTTGATCCTATATTAGTCTCGTTTATGGGATTAACCGTACATTGGTATGGCGTGCTTTTTGCGTTAGCTATAGCCACAGGTTTTCAGGTCATAAAGCACATGTACACCAAAGAAGGTTTAGCGGTTGAGTCACTCGATGATCTGTTAATTTATTGTGTTGTGGGGATCATTGTCGGTGCGCGCTTAGCGCATTGTATTTTTTACGATCCGGCTTATTACTTTGCTCACCCGTTGAAAATTTTGGCGATTTGGGAAGGTGGCTTAGCCAGTCACGGTGGTGGACTCGGGGCAATATTGGCTCTGTATTATTACCAACGGAAAGTGAAGTTACCGTTTTTATTTTTGCTTGACCGCTTAGCTATCGCCACCGCAATATTTGGTTTTTTTGTGCGTATGGCCAACTTTGCCAATTCAGAAATATTGGGCGAACCGACCTCAAAACCTTGGGGGATTATATTTAAACGGGTGGATATGTTGCCACGTCATCCGGCGCAATTGTATGAATCATTCGCTTATTTACTGATTTTCATCGGTTTATATGCAATTTATAAATACACCAACATGAAACAAAAACACGGTGCCATTTTTGGCCTATTTTTAGTGTCAGTCTTTACCGCGCGTATTGGTATTGAAAGCGTCAAAGTCAGCCAAGCGGCTTACCATGAGTCGATACTCAGTGCCGGGCAGTGGTTAAGCTTACCGTTTTTGCTCACCGGTATTGTATTGCTGGTGATGGCTTACCGTAAGCGCAGTGATTCGGTTTGAGTTATAAAAAACCTCCTATGGCTGATGCGATAGAAGGTTTTTTAACGGTACTGCCCCAAACAGCAATGCAATAGCGTGTGTCAGCGCAGCGATAAGCGCTGACACATTAAACTAGCATTAAACTGACTCGTCAATATCACTATTATAACTATTAGAACTGTTATAACTATTAGAACTATTTCAGTCTAAATAATCACTATTTTAGTCTAAATATCACTTCGACTCTGTCACTGATAGTGACTTGGCCTTGTTGATAGGTTTGCGCCACATCTGCATTCATTTTCATGCTAGCGCGGTACATTTCTGGCTGAGGTGATTGCTGCGGCAAGTATCTTACTGCCCATACGCCGGAAATTTGTTCACCAAAGCCTTTGGCCAGAGATTGGGCTTTTTGCTTGGCGTCATCAATCGCCGCTTGGCGAGCTTGGGCAATGATATTGGCTTCTTGGCTCGATTTCAGCTCAATATTATTGACTCGATTAATGCCTTCAACTAAGGCGCTGTCGAGTAATTTATTTACGTTATTGAGGTTCATTACCGTCACCGTCATTTGGCGGCTTGCGTTGTAGCCACTAAGCTTAGGTGGCTGCTTTTGTTCATAAATATATTGTGGGCTAAGTTGTAAATTGGCGCTTTGAATGTATTTTTTGTCAATATCTGCGTTAAGTAAACGCTGCATAAATTGGCTAACAGCGGAGTCGGCTTTATCTTTAGCGGCTTTGGCGCTTTCAGCTTGTACTGATACTTCAACATTGATGATTGCCATATCGGCCGCGGCTTCGATGGTGCTGACACCTTCGGTTTCTATATGGGCAAAACTTAACTCAGCGGCTTGCAGCGTCGCTAAACTGCTGGCTGCGGTTAAGGTTAATAATGCCCCCGAGATAATGCTAGTAAGTAATGTTTTATTCATTGATGACTCCGCTAATGGTTAGCTTAATGCTGTTATTACCCAGATAATATGGGTCTGTTATGAGTGTAAACGGTGTAAAATCGGAAAAGGGTTTTTATTGGTGATTATTAATAATATTAGCGATTATTTTTACTTTTTACTTTTTACTTTTTACTTTTTACTTCCTACTTCTTACTTCTTACTTCTTACTTCCTCATTATTATTTTAAAACGGTAACAACAATTGTGCTGAAATATTAAGCAGTTTATTTCTAATAGATTGATTTACCGAATCGTCTTGGGTTGGTTGCAGCAAGATGGCATGGGCGCTTGGCATGATCATATCTGATTAGCCGATCGCGCTGATGGCGGCATTTAACGGCCATGGCGGAGACCAATAACACATAGTTAAATTTGCCACTCAACGAGCCATTGCATGGCTCTGAGCGGGTGGTGTTAGGTGTCATTTTCTGGCTGCGGCAGTCTTACGACCTTGCTGCTATAGCATGCTCATAATGAGGAATAAGTTCAAATCAATCTTACTATGCAGCATATTAATAGTTGTCTATGATTTAGTATCATTTGAGTTAATTTTAGGTTTGGTTACATTAAAGCCAACTAAACCAATAAAAGTAGACTCAATATGACCGCTATAAACGACGCCCAAGCACAGCAAATTAAGCAAATGACCATTGGCACCGATAAGTATCCAATGCCGTTACCGCCACAGTTTGATAATAAACAACAGCAACAAGAATATGAAAAGCAACGCTTAGCTGCGGCATTTAGGGTGTTTGCCCATTATCGATTTGATGAAGGTTTAGCGGGTCACATCACCTTGCGTGATTGTATTGATCCAGACTCGTTTTGGGTTAATCCATTAGCGGTGCATTTTTCTAAAATTAGGGCATCAGACTTAGTGCGTGTTGACCATAAAGGCAATATTTTGGAGGGTAAGCACCCCATCAATAATGCGGCATTTGCGATCCATTCGCGTATTCACCATGCCCGACCAGATGTAAACGCAGTGGCCCATGCCCATACGACTTATGGGCGTGCATTTTCATCATTAGGTGAGTTACTTAAACCTATCTCGCAAGATGCGTGCATGTTTTATGAAAACCACAGTGTGTTTGACACCTTTACCGGCGTGGTCGCTGATTTATCTGAAGGCGACATGATTGCAGAGGCGCTACAAGGTCATGCCGCAGTGATATTGCAAAATCACGGTTTGCTAACCGTGGGTAAGTCTGTGGATGCGGCAACGGCTAATTTTGTCATGTTAGACAGTTGCTGCCACAGCCAGTTATTGGCACAGGCGGCGGGTGAACTTAAATTGATTGGCCATGATATTGCGACTAAAACTCGTCAAATTAATGGCTCAGATTTAGTGACTTGGGGTAATTTTCAACCTTTGTATCAGGTCATGTTGGCGCAAGATAACAGCTTTTTAGATTAAGCCAGTTAACGACGCCAAAGGACGGTTTGATTTTGATAAAACCGTATTCATGCAGTCATATTTCGCAAGAACGTATTCTGTACTGATGCTTATGATACCCGCTAAACCTGTTTAGCGGGCAAGGATGTTACTCCCAATGACAGGTTCGATTATTACCGAAATACTGCTGCCACTTGCGCTGGCGTTTATTATGTTTGGCATGGGATTAAGCTTAACCCAGTTTGATTTTTTACGTTTGTGGCAAACTCCCATGCCGATTATTGGCGGCTTTATAGGCCAAATCATCGTGTTGCCCTTGCTGGCTTTTACTCTATGTTTACTAATAGATTTATCGCCAGCGATGTCGGTAGGGTTAATGATTTTGGCAGCCTGTCCTGGTGGGACTACCTCAAATGTAATTAGCCACTTAGCCAAAGCGAATTTGGCATTGTCAGTGAGTTTGACTGCACTGAGTAGCATTGTGTGTGTGTTTACCGCGCCGTTTATCATCCAATTTGCGGTTAGTTATTTTAGTGAAAATCATGATATTGAGGTGTCGTTAAGTAGCATTTCATTAGGGTTATTGTTGATTACCTTACTGCCTATTATATTTGGCATGATTGTGCGACGTTATTATCGCGATTGGGCTGTGAAGGTTGAGGTGTATTTTAGGCGCTTTGCATTAGTGTTTTTATTGTTGATGATTACTGGGGTGGTGATTCAAGAACGTGACATTATCAGCGACGCTTTTAACGAGGTGTTTATTGCATGCATGTTGTTAAATTTGATTGCCATGATGGTGGGCGTAATTACTGCCAAACTATTCAAATTAAGCCACAAAGATAGCCTAACGTTGGCCATTGAAATTGGTTTACAAAACTCCACTATGGCAATGCTTATTTGCATTAGTTTACTGCAAGCCCCGAGTTATGCTGTGGTGGCTGGAGTGTATAGTTTAACGATGTATTTAGGGGCTGGCTTGTTAATCGCGTATGCCCGTTATGCTAGAAACCAAAAACATACAGTTCAATCTAGCTAATTATATTAGTGCTATTGATTAACGGATTTTGTCGGTTAGTTAATAGCTTAGTTACTTACTTAGGGCTTAGTTAATCACTTAGTGTTTAGTTACATAGTGTTTAGTTAGTTACTTAGTGCTTACGCACTCGTGTTCCTAAATCGAATGTTATTTTACTCTTTTTTGCTGGCGGTATTCACTGGGTGTGGTGCCTTGCCAGCGTTTAAATGCCCGTCGAAAGTTAGCCACATCAACATAACCTAATTGATATGCCAATTGCTTAATACTGCCACTAGATTGCGATAAGTATTGCTTCGCAATATGGTGATTCACCGACGCGACAATGTTTTTATAGCTTGTTTGTTGTTGGGTTAAATGGCGATGAAGAGTCCGTGGGGTCATATTAAAATGCGTGGCTGTATCGCTTAAGCTTGGTAGTGGCATCGGACTTTGTAGTAAATACTGATACAACTTATCGCTAAGGCTTTGCTGTAAATTAAGTTTTTTAAGTTCGTTAATACACCATTGTTTAGCTTGAACAAACGAGCTGGGATCGGCCATATCCAAGCGTTGATTTAATGATGCTTGAGTTAATATTAGCTGGGTACTGGCTTGGTTAAAATGCACTGGTACTTTGAGTAATGCGGAGTATTGCTGCCAATAGGCTGGTGCTGCGAACCCCAAATTAACCTGGCTTATTGCAGGTGACAACGGGGTGGTTTGTTGTAACAAGTTGGCAATGGTGACGAGCAAAGCATCCATAAACGGTTGTTGAATCACGCCCAATGGTTGTATCGCTTGCAGTGTGATAACCATATTGCTGGCGGTTTCATGGGTATTAACATTAACCAATGGTGTGCGTGTATTGATAAATTGTTTCAATGTATCAATGGCTTGTTTTAGGGTACTACTATTAAGGATGGCAAATCCCATCATGCCATGGGTGTTAATGCCTATTCGGCTGCCGACATGTAAACCTAAGTCAGGTCGTGCCGATAGATGAATTGCAGACGTTATCAGTCGTTGATAGTCATCAAAACTCACTTGAAAGTTAGGGTCTTGTAGTTGTTCAAGCATAAGGCCGTTATGGGCTAGCCATATATCGACATTGCATTCCCACAGGCGCAGCTGTTGATACACTTGGTTTAAGTAAAATACAGGAAGCAGCTGCATAGCAATCTTATTAATGGCTTTGAGTTAGTTGTAACGGATTTTGCTGTGCTTGTCTATTAATGACCCCTTAATGTCCATTCATCCCTCTTTGTTATATTTCTGGTTGGCGTACAGTAAACCTTTAATCACAAAGGAATGCGTATGTTGTCTATGTTTACTGCCAAACAGGTTAGCTTAACCATTAATGATGAAATAGTGATAGCGCAAACCAGCGTTAAACACTCTATTTTAACCGCCGCGTTGGCTGCCAACATTGCCTTTCCGCATCATTGCCGAGTAGGCAGTTGCGGTGCTTGTCGATGCAAGTTGGTTGCGGGCGAAGTTAAGCAATTAACCGACAGTGCATATGTTTTATCGGCTGATGCTATCGCTCAAGGAATGATTTTGGCCTGTCAGAGTCTGCCAAAAACAGATATCAACATTCAGTTGAATTTACACCAACGTCCTTTAGCTGACGAACCGCAAGAATAAGGACATGGTCATGTTTAAATACCTTAAATTTATGTCGTTTCATCTTATGGCTGTGATCGCTATTACCAGTATCACTTTGGGTGGAACCTATATCAGTATTGGCTTTGCTATTTGGGTTGCGGTGTATTTGGGCGGTGACATCGTGTTTGGTAATGATACAGAGACGCCACAATATCGCTATCCGGCATTGCTTACGTGGCAATTATGGTTGGCACTGCCATTGACCGTGATATTGATATTTGTGTGTTGCTGGCAATTTGCCAGCCAAGATATTGGCCAATATGGCGCATGGGTCAGTAGTTTAACGGGGTATGATGCCCTGTCTGCGAGGCAAAACACTAGCGTTATTCAATATGGCGTGATGGTGATTTATTTGGGCTTAGTGGTTGGCGTTATGGCGACGATTACAGGCCATGAGCTAACGCATCGTACTTGGCAGCCGGTGTCATTATTGATTGGACGTTGGTTATTGGCCTTCAGTTTTGATGCTAACTTTGCCATTGAACATGTGTATGGTCACCATAAATACGTCAGTACCTTAAACGATCCTGCGACCGCTCCCCGTGGTCGTAGTGTTTATGCACACATTATTATTTCGACCATTAAGGGCAATATTAGTGCGTGGCACATTGAGCAACAAAGGCTGGTGCGTAAACAGTTAGCGGTATGGAGTTGGCACAATAAAGCGTTACGAGGTTACGCTATGAGTGTCGCTATTATGGTGTGGGTATTTTGGCTTGCTGGTTGGCAGGGGTTAAGCTTTTTTGTATTAATGGCGTTATGGGCTAAAGCGACTTTAGAGATAGTCAATTATATGGAGCATTATGGCTTGGTTCGCGAGCTTAACTCGCCAGTAAAACCACATCACTCTTGGAATACCAATAAACGGGTAAGCTCGTGGGCTATGTTTAACTTAACCCGACATTCACATCATCACGCTCAAGGGCAGTTACCTTATCATCAGTTATCGCCTTATCCCGATGCACCGCAAATGATTGGCGGTTACCTTAGCACCTTTGTATTAACTCTTATTCCGCCTTTATGGCATCGACTTATGCTGCCCAAATTACAACATTGGGATGCACATTTTGCCACGCCAGCTGAGTATCATATGGCCCAGCAAGCTAATCAACAAAGTGGTATTGCAGCTTATCAAGCGTGTGCTTAATTCTTTGTCTGGTTACTGTTTATTCGCTATTAGCTACTCATATTAATGCGGTTACGGCCCGTTGATTTGGCGCGGTAAAGTGCCGTGTCTGCGGCGCAAACCAGTGCGGTTGGGGTGCGATATTGGCCACTGCGTTCACAGGCGATGCCTTGGCTGACACTGATTTCGGTTTGTGCAGGTAAACCTATGTCGGTAAAGGTTAATTGGTTAATACGACGTTGAATATTGTTGGCAATGTATTCTGCTGTTAATGGGTTGCTGTTGGGTAAAATGATCACAAACTCTTCGCCGCCATAACGGGCTGCCATCGCATTGTTAGAGGGGAGAACCTCTGCCAGTACTTGAGCAATTTTTTGTAAACACTTATCACCATTCACATGGCCAAACTGATCATTAAATATTTTAAAATAGTCAACATCGATAATAATTAAACACAGCGGTTGGTCGTGGTTAATGCTGTCGTTCCAGTTGGTTTGCAGGGCATCATCAAACGCATGTCGATTGGCCAGACCGGTTAATTTGTCGGTATGGGCTAAGTGGCGCAGTTTGTTGTACTGGGCTTTATGCGAAGTGAGGTTATGCATAATGCCAATAAATAATGGCTCATCCCCTATCTGTATTGACGGTAAACAGGATAATGACAAGTCGGCTTCGAGCAAAGTACTGTCGGCGCGATTAATGATAATTTCTTTCGGGCCGTGATTAAAAGGCGTGGTTTGTTTATTGCTTGTGCTTGCCTTATTCCAGACATCAAATAAAGATCGATACTCATCTTTAAAAGGACTTTGTAGATAATCAGTCCAGGTTTGACCGATTAACATTTCAGCCGGCGCGCCGAATAATTTGCACGCTAACGGGTTAATCATTTCAATCACCCCGGCAGAATTTATCACAAATATCGCTTCTGAAATGGCCGTGACGACATTGAATAAAGTGCGGATTTGTAAGTTATCTACGCTGGCCATTGGGCTATTATGACTTGGCGCCGCGTCCTCAATGGGCTGTACATCGGTTTGGGTCTCAGCCTTTGGACGCAGTGGTCTTTTTAGCGCTCGGGGAGATTTAGCGAATGAGTCAGTCAATGTAGTCACACGAGAAATGGTGTTGTTGAGTGCCGTTAATTTGTCATTGGTAAACATGGTGCATTCCCTTAAGCCTGTTGTATTGCTGACTTCTTGTTGATGTCAAATACTCTATAAGGAAACGTGGTTTTTAACCTTTCGGTAATCTTCTGATTTTAACCTATTGATTTAAAATGTTTTAAAGTTAAATTTATTTTGTAAAAGTGTTGTGGTTGAGAGGTTTTTGTTATTTGCACCTTGGGTGCGACTGTATTTTGTTGCTGGGTTTTAGACTTTTTCGCTCTAGAGTCGATAAAATGCTTAGCTAAAATGGCATCTTGTGGGGCTAACTTTGAGTGTAACTTTGAGCGTTATTGGACAGCTGTTGGACGGTTATTGGGCAGTAGTTTGCTCGTTGCGCTATTGGGATGTGATGGCTTTTTGAGCTCAGTGAACGGGCAAAAAGAAAATCTAACCTCGCGTAGAAATAATAAATCTGCAGTAGGTTATTGGATAACACCTTGAACATTCGTGCTCAGATAATAAAGCAAAAAGTCATTTATTGCCCTTTATCATGCGGTGACGGTTTATGTCACTACTGGATAACACCCGCCGTTTTAGCCATGGTTAGGCTATTGCTTGGTTTAGCTAGGTTGAACAAGAGAACAAGCTCAGGGCAAGCCTGAGCTTTAATGGTTTTTGTCTTTTTAATTACGTTCGCGATTGATAACTTGTGGATCTGGACTAAGAACTAGCAAGGTATTGCTGCTGTTTGATAGTACAAATTGAAAGCCGGTATTGCCTGATGTTTCATCTAAATCGGTTAATTGGATCAATGTGCCATCGCTGCTAATGGTGATGGCATCAATAATTTTATCAAACGGGGTGGTAAAGGCTGCACCAACAAATTTAAGCCCTTTACCGGTTTGATCAATTAGCTGGTAAGAGATGGTGCTGTATTGGTTAATGACCACATTGCCACTTTTTGGGGTGCCATCTAGGTTAGTGTAAGTAAATATTGGCTCATCATTGTCGAGGATGATGGTGAGGTTAAAAAATATTGCTTGGCCTTGAGTATTTGACATTATATTCTCCATACTTTTTGTTTAGGGTTTAGGGCTAAATCTATAATCAGTTATGCTCGATCGTTGTAACAGCTGGATTAAATCAGGGTGTTGCTTAAGCTCTTTGAGGCAGTCGAGGGCCTGGGCATAAGGTACGGTAAACTTGGGGTCGCTATTGTGATCGATAATAGGTGCCAATTGATTTTTAGCTTGCAGACACAAAGAGTTAACTTGCTGGGACGGCCCTAAGGATGTTAACAATGTCGCCGCAAGCATCTTGCTTTGGGCTAAACTCGCCACATAAAGTGAACTTTGCTTAAATTCGGTGATTAATTGATTAAAAGAGGCAATAGCTTGGCGCGCATAAACAAGGCTTTCGGCTAATAATCCCTGTGACGCTAAATAATTTGCGGTAGCCAGTTGATATGTTGCCCACACATCCATTTTCTGGGCTGATGCTTTTAAGGTGATATCTTCATTAAGCATGGCTACCAATGAGTCAACACTTTGGCCCATGCTGCGTTCAATGGGGTCTTGACTGAATGCCAACATATTTAGGTAAGCGTAATATTGTTGGACCTTCCAAATATTATTTTTCGGGTCTTGCTTAAGGGCACTAGTCATAGCTACTAAACTAAGTTGTGCTTTGATAAAGGCTTGTTGGTGGTGGCCTTGGTAATTTAATAAATTAGCCAATATTTGGTAGCTACTCGATAATCTATCAAGTAAATAAGGTTGTTTTTGTAACGCTTTATTGGCCAGTTGCTGTTGAATTTGTTGGTGTATTTCTATTGCCGCTTTAATATCACCTTGGGCGGTGGCGGCGCTGGCAAGCCATGAACGAGTGTCCGCAATATCGGCGATTAACTGGTTATTGGTGTTATCTTGTTGCCATAATTTAAGCTTAAGTTGTAATGATTGTTCAAATGCCTCACGGGCGGCGGCAAAGTGTTGCTGCTTCATGTAAATCGAGCCTAGAGAGTTATGGGCATAGGACAATTCCATTAGTGCATCGTTGTCCTCTGGCGCGTATTGATACATGGCTTGGCTGTAGGTTAAATACTGCTCGAACCAAGGCTGCGTCGCAGCCCAATCACTTTGATCGTATTCAAGCTGGCCGAGCCAAAAGGCATTGGCGCCTAAGGTTTTAAGTAAACTGAGGTTTTGTGGTTGTATTTCGAGTAGCGGCAGCATACGTTCACGGGCAGCGATTAATGCGCTGTGGGCTTCGTCGGTATTGCCGCGAGAATAAGCCACTTCGCCTATGGCCTCTAAGGTTTGGCTGTGTTGAAACTGCGCTTCAAAGCTTAAATAGCTGGCATCGTCGGCAGAAAAGTCGCTGAAATATTCCAATGCTTTATTACTGATCCCATCGAGCAAGTCCATGCGGCCAATGCCGCGCATTTTGTCGGCGAATTCGCCCACCATAAAACCGAGTAAATTTTCTGCCGCAAGGCGTTTTTGTTGTGCTTGGGTTTCGGCCTCAATGCTGCGAACACTCATGGCGACCGAAATTAATGTCAGTGCCACAAGGGCTAGCATAACTGCGCGGCGGCGCCAGCGTCCGATGTTGGTGTGTTTGGCAGAGGCTTGAATGAGTGCGAGCTCTTGTGGCTCTAGGCTAAACAGTTTGTTATCGACCAATGTGCTTGCTTCTGCCAATGGTTTGCCTTCTGCTAGTAAATAAGCACTACTTTTTGATTCAGCTAGCCAGCGGTTGGATTGATGCTGTAAACGGCTTTTAATGGCTAAACTGTCGCTATGATCGCTTATCCACTGGGTCGCGCGGGGCCAGCGCCTTAACAGCGCTTCGTGGGCAATACTAAAGCAGGCTTGATCTTGTTGCAGATGCGACACAAATAAGCGGTTATCGACCATGGCTTTAACGAGGTTTTTCTCGGCGTTGTTGCTTAGCATGCCCCAACGTGCGGTGCGACTCGTAATGGATTTTTCGTCTTCTGCTAAGGTGATGAGCATGGAGAGTACATTGGGTAGTGCGGCGCGTTCAGGCTCATTTAGCTGGGCTAATACTTGTTCCGCATTCTTACCGATAGCGCCTTCTAACCTGCCTAAATCGTGGTAAACGGAGACTAATAACTGGTCATTTTCATCGCGCTTGAGGTACAGGGCTTGTAAGGTATATTGCAACATGGGCAGGGCATCTGGGTTTGAGGCGGCGTCGCTGCAGAGCATTTCGTCCAATGGCATGGCGGTATTAGGGTCTACCGACCAGCTTAGGTTAGCGGCATTGGCCGGTAAGCGGATCATTTGCATTAGCTCTGCTCGGGTTGGCGCGGATAAATCGAAATGTGAGCCATTGGCTTTGCCTGCCATTAAGCTTGGGTGGCTAACGACTTGGGGATAAAAGTCATTGCGGCAAGCACTGAGCACCAGTACAACACCTGAGGTAGCTAAATGCTCGAGAATATCTAAGGCATCTGCGCGCTGTTGTTCGCTATAAATAGGCGATGATAACAGCACTTCTAAACGGTCAACGAACAAGCAAAACTGCGCTTGGCTGTATTGATAATTTGGTTTAGCCGCGGTTATTGCCTGTTGGCATTGGGCGATGACGCTAGGCATATCTTGTTCAAGCTGCTGGGCAAGATCTTGTGCACTTAACTCGCTGAAAACGGCAATGTGGTTAACTTCCCAGTCGAGCATGGCGCAGGCAATATCAATAAGCAGCCTATCTTGGGTGACATCGGCTAAATCTATGCTGGCATAATCGAGCACGCCGACACCATTAAAGCCGCTGACGCTTTTTAGGTTAGGAATAACACCGGCATTAATTAACGACGATTTACCTGTGCCGCTTGGGCCAAGTACTAAGCAAAATGCGCGGCCGAATTTGATTTGTGCTGTAATACGATTGAGTAAGGTATCGACTTGTTCACCCCGACCAAAAAACACCTCGGCATCGTTAGCTTCAAATGCGCGTAAGCCGGGAAAGGGTGATTGGCCTTGCCATGGCTCAGTAATAACTCGGGTGTGATGACCAAGGGGAAACTCAACCTTGGCAAGGGTGCGATAACCGCGTTTGCGGATGGTTTCAATGTAACTGGGGTTTGATGCTTGATCGCCTAATGCTTTGCGCAGTTGGGTAATGACTTTGTGTAGCGGGTTATCGCCAATGGCGATGCTGTTCCAGCAGTGGTTAATAATATCGTCCGCTGCTAATACTTCCCCTTGGTGTTGGCACAGTAAACGCAATACATCCATGGCTTTGGGTTCAAGACTGCGAATAACATCGCCAGACTGAACGCTATTACTTTGTGGATTAATTTGCCATTCGCCAAAAAAGAAACTGTTGTCGTCCATGGTTGATCTATTTCCAATGCGTTAATCACGCTAAATTTAGGCAAAGATAGGCAAACATAGGTTATGTCATGATGACTCTCATTGAGAGCACATCTTGGGTCACACTATCTCTGCGAGTTGGATTGTCGCGTGCGATTACACCAGTTGTCTTTTGGGCGCGACATTTTATCAAAAATCAACTATCGCTCGACAAGGGGATCGTGTAGCGCATTTGGTTTACTGTCGTTGTTCTAGCTGCTTTATTTGATCGACTATCGATTGATTGACCGGCGTCTTTATACCATATTTTTTACCAAGACTGACCACGGCGCCATTGATGTAATCGACTTCTGTTTTTCGTTTTGCTTGAATGTCTTGCCACATAGAGGAACGCGCTTTGGGATCGATGTCGAGCATCTGTTTCGCAACTAGGTTAAACACCCCATTTGGCAGTGATAAAATGCTGGGTAACCAAGTGGGTTTGACCTTAGTGTATTGATGTAATTGAATATCCGCCGCCTCGCATACTGCTAGCCATTCTTTCATTGCTTTAGCCAACACCCGGCGGTTTTTGTAATCACTTAATTGCTGTTTAATTGGCAAGTCGGTGACCGCATTTAACGCATTATTGATATTTAATAATAATTTACCGTAAATCATCGGAGTAAAGTCGGCTTCAATGTCACAACCAAATCCGCGGCGAATTAACGCGGCCTGGATCGCGGCCGTATGGTGATTTTTTTGCAGGGTAAATACGCCTTCAGTGCCTTTGTGAAACACGCCATGAGGCAATTGCAGCACATTAAACGGCGTGATCCCTTGGAGTAAGGTGTAATGATCAAGTGAGTCTTTAATACTGTCAAAACTGCCTAAGCCATTTTGCATAAATATAATGCTGCTATTGGAATGGGTGATCGCCATTAACTGATGGGCAATACTGCTAACTTGGTGGCATTTTAAGGTGACAAATACCACATCAAATTTGCCATTGATTGACGATTCTTGGCCAATATCAGTGATCAATGCTTGCGGCATAATAGTTTGTTTAAAGCCGTTATAATCGCTTAAGGTTATACCGTTATTGGCGATGATTTTCTGCTTAATTGCTGGGCGACAGATTAAGCTGACTTGTAACCCTGAGAGACATAACTGACCCGCTAAATAACAGCCTGTTGAACCTGCGCCAAAAATTGCAATATTCATTTTTTATTCATTCACTGTTTGTTAATGACGAAACGATTTTTCTAATACAATATTTTACTCTCTTGTAACATAACAGCATTTTTGGCAGTGTAGAAACTTAACCTCTTATCGTTATCAACAGTGAGCGTCTATGAATAATAATACTATTACCACCATCGCCTTAGCGGTGTTCGGATTAACGATGGCATCGACGGTGGTTGAGGCTGCCGATATTAACGTTATTTATGCTGGCACATTATTAACTACGCCAGGCGAGTCTCCTTTAACTCAGCAAACTGTGGTGATAAAAGATGGGGTAATCACTTCTATCACTTCGGGCTATCAGTCTGCACCTGTGGTGGACGAGAATGACAATATTGAGATTATTGATTTAAAAAACAGCTTTGTTATGCCTGGGATGATGGATATGCATGTTCATTTACAGGGTGAGTTAGGGCCGAATAATGATCGTGACGCTTTGCGAATGTCGGATGCTGACGTGGCGATGCACAGTGCTTATTTTGCCAAGAAAACCTTGTTGGCAGGCTTCACAACGGTACGAGACTTAGGCGCGAAACCGGAACAGATTTATGCATTACGCGACGGCATTAATAAAGGCTGGGTTGATGGCCCGAGAATTATTGCATCTGGTGGCGTGTCGGTAACGGGAGGCCATGGTGATGTTGATGGTATGAGCCCTGATTTGCTGGATAAGTTCACCTCAAAGACCATTTGTGACGGGCCTTATGATTGCCGCCGCGCGACGCGTCGGGCGATTAAATTTGGCGCTGATGTGATTAAAGTTACCTCTACCGGAGGGGTGTTATCTGATACTAACACCGGAACGGGTCAACAAATGGCTGATGATGAACTTAAGGAGATTATTGATACTGCGCATGCTTTAGGCCGTAAAGTGGCCAGCCATGCCCATGCTGCCCAAGGCATTAATGCGGCGTTGCGCGCTGGAGTCGACAGTATTGAGCATGGCAGTTACGCCGATAAAGAAAGCATTAAATTAATGAAGAAAAGCGGCGCGTTTTTAGTGCCAACATTGTTGGCAGGTGACACGGTAGTCAACATGGCCAATACCGCAGGGGCTGACTTTATGTCTCCTGCCATAAAAGCCAAGGCAATACGTGTTGGTGGCGACATGATGCAAAACTTCAGTGCGGCTTATAAAGCTGGGGTTAACATTGCTTATGGCACCGACAGTGGGGTGTCACATCATGGTGATAATGCTAAAGAAGCTGTATTGATGAGCAAAGCGGGTATGAGTAATGAGGATATTATAATCAGTGCGACGATTAATTCGGCAAAACTGATTGATATGTCAGATAAACTTGGCACTTTGGAGGTTGGCAAATATGCCGACATCATCGCAACGCATAAAAGTCCTCTTGAGCAAATTGAAGCGTTATTAGATGTGTCATTTGTGATGAAGAGCGGAGTTATTTATAAGCGTTAATGTTATTTATTATTGTAGGTCAGTAATATCGACAATAACTAACCTTAACGCTTGTTTTGTTTTGAGTTGAGGTTAGTTAGCAAAACAGTAGACAGTTTAATCACCGTTTATTATCAGGAGCTAAGGTTAACTTGACTTGAGCCTCAATATTGTCGATTTCAACACGATAATCAGAATCTATATTGTGATATTTCAATAACATGCAGCATACTTCAAAGTTGAATCTTGCATACATTATTTGATTGTCACAATAGATCTTTTTATACTTGCCCATATTTACATACAGTATGGTTAACCGTATGTAATAAGAGTATATTGCTTGGTCGGCGTCATCAACATTATCAATGGCGTATATGGATATAGATGGTAGCTAAGGAATGCTCATGTCGCTTGAAATCATTGGATTATTAATTTTCATTTTATTGTTAGCTATCGCTTTGTTGCTGTTTGTTAACTTAAACCGATACCGTCAGCAGCAAACTAAAAAGATGATGTTAGAGACCTATGAGCTTATCCTTGATCAAGTTGATGCTTATATTTATTTAAAAGACACTCAATGCAAATATGTTTATGCGAATCAACTGACGCTAGATTACTTTGGCGTGACGCTTGAAAAGCTAAAAGGCACTTCTGATAGTGATTACTTTCCCGCTAGTGTTGTTGATATATTGCAAGTGAATGACACTAAAGTGCTTAATTCCCAAAGCAAACTATCTGACGATATTATTGTAGATACCCAAGCCTCGCTCATTGTATATCACGAAGTTAAGCAACCCTTATATAATCATAAAGGCACATTAATAGGTCTTATTGGTATTTCTACCGATATCACCGCAGCCTATCATTTACGTTTAAAATTACAGCAGCTTGTTAATAGCGATCCGTTAACGGGTTTATTCAATCGTCGTTCATTCACTTCTTTTTGTGAACATGAGTTTTCCCGCGCGACCCGCTATTTTCAACCGTTTTCGTTAATGATCATTGATATTGATTTGTTTAAAGCGGTTAATGACACTTACGGCCATTTAGTGGGCGATGAGGTGATTAAGCGGGTCGCCAATATATGCAAGGACAGTGTCCGTGAAGCCGATGTAGTGGCTCGGATTGGCGGCGAGGAATTTGCTATTTTATTACCCGAGACCGATATCGATGCTGCTTATGTATTGGCTGAACGGTTAAGGGACGCGCAACAACAGTGTGATGAACAGCAGGGTCCTTCGATAACGATTAGCATTGGTGTGGCAATGTTATGTTCTCAGGATAAGACATTTTTAGAGACATTTCAGCGGGCAGATAATGCATTGTATTCGTCAAAAAATGTCGGTCGTAATAGTGTCAATGTGGCCTAGTCGTTAGGGGCTTATGACGGATAATTCTCACTGCGTGCTGGATCACTCCCCGTTTTATGCCCATCAGTTTGTGTGACAATCATATGTGGCAATCTTATGTGACAAACCCATGCCACTTAAATTAACCATTTTACCAAAAAGGTCAACGATCTTAAAAAATTGTTAATTTAAGTTGCGTGCAATTAGTTATCGTGATTATCATATAGCAAGTGCAAAGCAAACTTAGCGCAAACTTAGCGCAAATTTTTGCTCATTTTGTGCCTTATAACTCAATATGTGAGGGGAGTTTTACTCTAAATTGATCCAGCTGTTGTTTAAGTTTGGCGAGTTCAGCTGTGTCGATGCCGCATTGTTCCATCACACATTGGTGGATTTTCTGTGCTCGGGGTTGAAGTTGTTGACCTTTTTCGGTTAATTGCATACATAACATACGTTCGTCTTGAGGATCTCGAATGCGCTTAAGTAGGCCATCGATTTCGAGACGTTTGATCACAGGTGTTAATGCACCGGACTGTTGCCCGAGTTTGCTGGCTAAGGTTTTTAAGCTTAAGCCCTCTTGCTCCCAGAGGACTAACATCACCAAATATTGAGTGTAGGTTAGCCCAATAGAGTCAAGTAACGGTTTATACAGCTGGGTGATGGCTAATGAGGTTGAATAAACCGCAAAACACAACTGATTTTCGAGTAGTAGGGGTTTGTTTTTATTCATCTCAGTCGCTTAGCTCGCAAAAGGGTTGATCATATTTGGATTGATCAACTTAAGTAAAAGGAACGTATTAGTTGGCCTTGGTTGTTTATGGTAGCAGTGTTTGCACGATATCAGTATGACTGATGTTAACAACTTAGGTCATTTTGTCTTCTCAAGCGCCATTTTATGGTGCCTATGTTATTTAAAGGATACAAGATGAACACGCAAAATCGTCGCATTGTTTTAGCCAGCCGTCCTCAAGGAGAACCCGTTGCGAGTAATTTCCGTTTAGAAACTGTCAGCAAGCCAGTACCAGCAGCAGGTGAAGTGTTGTTGCGCGCAGTGTATTTATCACTTGATCCCTACATGCGTGGCCGCATGAATGATGCAAAATCCTATGCTGAACCTGTTGCGATTGATAACGTCATGGTGGGCGGGGCGGTATCACAAGTTGAAGTGTCTAATCATCCTGATTACAAGGTGGGTGAGTGGGTACTCGCGTTTGGTGGTTGGCAAGATTATGCCGTATCCAATGGTGAAGGGCTGATGAAATTGGGCGATAACCCCAGCCATCCTGCTTATGCGTTGGGTATTATGGGCATGCCAGGCTTTACCGCTTATATGGGTCTATTGGACATTGGCGCGCCTAAAGCTGGCGAAACCATTGTGGTTGCCGCGGCTACTGGGCCTGTTGGCGCAACCGTTGGCCAAATTGGTAAGTTGAAAGGCTGTCGAGTCGTCGGTATCGCCGGTGGCGAAGAGAAATGCCGCTACGCCAAAGATGTGTTAGGTTTTGATGAATGTATTGACCACAAAGCCGTTGATTTTGCGCAGCAACTGGCAACCCATTGTGGTAGTGGCATTGATGTGTATTTTGAAAACGTTGGCGGCAAAGTGTTTGATGCGGTTTTACCGTTATTAAATACCGGTGCTCGAGTGCCATTATGTGGATTAATTTCGCAGTACAACGCGACTTCATTACCCGATGGACCCGATCGCCTGTCGTTACTCATGGGCACTTTGCTGGTGAAACGCATTAAAATGCAAGGCTTTATTATTTTTGACGATTATGGTCATCGCTACCCAGAGTTTGCCAAGGATATGGAGCAATGGTTGGCACAGGGCAAAATTCAATACCGTGAACAAATTATCGATGGTCTAGAAAAAATGACCAGCGCCTTTATTGGGCTGCTAAAGGGCGAAAACTTTGGCAAGGTAGTCATTAAAGTAAACGATCCTCTGTAATCTAAACGATCCTCTGTGATCTAAACTATTACAGATAAATAGACACTATGTAAGGAATAACAATGAAAGTATTAATGGTATTAACTTCGCACGATCAATTAGGCGACACAGGTAAAAAAACCGGTTTTTGGTTAGAAGAACTCGCCGCTCCGTACTATGCATTTACCGATAAAGGTGTTGAGGTTGTTTTGGCATCACCTAAAGGTGGTTTACCACCATTAGATCCAACAAGTGATCTAGCTGATTTCCAAACTGACTCAACACGTCGTTTTGCAACCGATGCTACAGCACAGGCATTATTAGCCAATACTCATACATTGGCATCAGTTGATGTCGCTGAGTATGACGCAGTATTTTATCCAGGCGGCCACGGTCCGTTATGGGATTTAACCAATGACAAAGACTCGATTGCGTTAATTGAGCAGTGCTACAAAACCGACAAGCTTTTAGGTTTGGTATGTCATGCACCTGCTGCGCTTAAGTACCCTAAAAAGCCAGACGGTACACCCTTGGTTGCAGGTAAAAACGTCACTGGCTTTACTAATGGCGAAGAAGCTGCCGTGCAATTAACCGATATTGTGCCCTTTTTAGTGGAAGATATGCTGCAGCAAAACGGTGCTACCTATTCTAAGGGTGACGATTGGCATCCATACGCCGTCGTTGACGGTAAATTAGTGACGGGTCAAAACCCCGCGTCGTCTGCGTTAGTGGCAGAAAAAATGTTAGCCATATTAGGTTAATATTACTCATAGTTAAGAGATGCTAGAGCAATCTAGCGTCTCTTTTTTATTATTTGGCGCCGCACCGAAGTGGACTGTAATGACTGCTTTAGCGAGCGCCTCTTCCCTAGATAGGAGATATTAATGATCACCTTACATCACTTAAATCAATCACGTTCAAAACGCATTGTTTGGCTACTTGAAGAATTGGGCCTTGACTATAACTTAGTCGCCTACCAACGTGATGCCAGCACTTTTCTAGCGCCAGAATCGCTTAAAAAAGTGCATCCGTTAGGTAAATCACCCGTGTTAGAAACTGCGGACTTTACCATTGCCGAATCTGGTGCGATTACCGATTATTTGATCCAAACCTATGGCGCCGATCGTTTAATGCCAGCAAAAGGCAGCGCTGACTATATTGACTATCAACAATGGATGCACTTTGCTGAAAGTTCAGCCGCGCTGCCATTATTGTTGAAAATGTTTGTCAAAATGGAGGGTGCACCGACTCATTTTATTGCTGGATATGCCGATACTGAAGTCGCTAAAGTGATCGGGTATGTGAATGACCGCCTTGAGGGTAAGTCGTATTTGGTCGGTAACACCCTTAGCGGTGCTGATTTTATGATGTCATTTATTGCTGAGCTTGTTGGCCAAAATGGTGAGTTTGAGACATACCCTAATATTGCCAAGTATTACCAACAGTTAATGAGCCATGAGTCATTTAAAAAAGCTGTGCAAATTGAAGCGGAACACCAGGGATGATCCTTGGGCTGTCGATGTGAAAAGACCCATTAAGTTGTTTTTTTTTGTCGATAAAGGTATCGCCAATATGAGCAAGACACCCTTTGTAATCTTGGGGGGTGTTTTAATTGGGGGTGTTTAAAAAAAACACTCTAGCTGGTTAAAGTTTGTTCGTTATTAAAATAAGGTGTTATTATTAAGATCGTTGTTATTATTATGTAAAATAAGGTTGCATTATGTCTACTTTATCAAATGAAGAGCTCGCATATTTTAATGATATTTTTTCACCGGAAGATGACAATACCGATAATTCATTAGCGAGACATTCATTAAGTGTCGCGACTGAAATACCCCAAATGCTTGCGCATATTCTGGGAAATGCCAAATTAACCTTACTGGCTGAGATCAGCTATTACCAATTGTGGTTTCCGTTAACGTTGAAACAAAATGAACTTGGGCAATTTTCGCCACAGTTAGGCATTCCTGAAGTGATTGATATGCGTGGTGGTGAACGCAGTTGGCGGCTTAATAATGTCAAAAATCTCAAAATAATGTATAACGACACCGCTAAATTGATTGAGGTATTATCTTTATCGAGCTCTGGCATGACCATTAAAATGCCACATGAACTTAACACCAAAGTGCCACGTTTAATCCAACTTGTTCTCCCTAATGGGATCCACCTAGATATGGTATTTGAGCCAGTGCGGTTCGGACATGGGGTGATTGCGGCCAAAATAAGTGTTGAAGGTGAATCGCGTGAAATATTGCGTCAATTTTTATTTAGCGAACATAAAGCCAAGTATGCACACCTTTATAAAAATATTAACCATTAACCATTAACCAATAACCATTAACCACAACGTCTTTGTTTAACATAATGTTAATGACATTGATCACTTTATTATTATTTTTAGCCTGAATTAATTGGCACAACTCATTACCTACCGTGGTCAATCTGTAATAGATCCATCTTTAATAGGTCAATCTGTAATAGGTAAGAATAAGTACTGACCTTAGGGTTTTCGTGTCAACCTAGCATTGTACTGGGATAATTGCATATCTTCATTATGGCTTACCTTTTGGCTTACCTTTTGGCTTACCTTTGGGTTTACATTTGGGCTTAACAGTCCGATTTTCAACTCGCTTTTATATAACACCCCCGCATTCGCTAAGGTAAAAATACTGGGTAAGGCCATCCAAATTGAGACAGCCCAGATCATCAGTTTTTTGCGTACAGAGTTGAAGTTGAAGCTAAATTGTCTCAGCCAGCTTTAATGGCATTCACTCAAATTGAATGCGATCTCGTCAGCCTTTTTACCGCCGTTATCAAACTTACCGTAAAGATTAAGATACCCTAGGTTGATTTCTAGGGCATTTTTTTGCGCAGTACTTCACATCGTCATCATTGAAGATCATGATGGCGTGATCTGTTTCATGTAAATTGTAGCGTCAGTGGATTAAAATGCTTAATTACTTTCAATCATTTATACGAGGTCAGCATGAGTCAAATTTTACTGATCCATTCAAGTGTCCATGGTTATACTCAAAAAATATGTGAGTATTTACAACGTCAACTCGTTGCCCAAGATCAGCATGTCACAGTGACATCTTTAGCAGAAGCGCCCGATTTAGCTGGGTTTGATAAAGTGTTTATTGGTGCCAGTATTCGTCATGGTAAACATCGTCCAGCGTTGTATCAATTTATTGAAGCCCATAGTGCTGAATTGGAAAATAAACCCAGTGGTTTTTTCTCGGTGAGTTTAGTGGCGCGAAAACCACATAAAAATACTCCGGAAACCAATACTTATATGCAACAGTTTTTAAGTCAAAGCACATGGAAACCTAAACTATTGCAAGTGTTTGGCGGTAATTTGGATTATCAAGGTTATGGCGCAATGGATCGTAATATCATTCGTTTTATTATGTGGATGACCAAAGGGCCTACGGATCCTAATACTAAAGTTGAATTTACCGATTGGCATAAAGTCGATCAATTTGCCCAGCAGATAATTGAGGCATAATGTGATGATACTACAGCAGTTTTGGGGGCGTTTAGAAGTTAGATTGCATCAGTTAGTGATCTTAATGTCGCTGTTGTTAATTTGCACTAGCCCATGGATTTTTATTGGCCGTCAATTAAGTCCGCATGCCGGATTTTGGGATGTATTTCATGTCTATGGAGGACTGTTTACTGCAGTATTAGCACTCCTGTTTACTTATCATATATGTTCTGCAGGGCAATGGCGGCAGTTTTTCCCTTGGCTTACCTTGGATTTAAAGCCATTACTAGTAGATCTTCGCGGCTTAATGCACGGGGAATTACCGCATTCTGGAGGTAAAGGGTTAATCAATATCATCGAAGGGTTTGGGGTTATAGTGTTACTGCTAGTGGCCTTGAGCGGCGCTATTTGGTATGTGGCAGATCCAAGTAATGCCTTAATGTGGCGTAGTTATCATATACTCTTTGCCCAAGCTTTTATTGGCTTTGTCGTTGTTCACTTTATACTGGCGATAGTGCATATCAGAGACCTTTTTTAACCAATTTACCTCTGCGAGATTTCCAATAACTGTTTATCCGGTTCGCTGATCATTTTTTGACAGAGACGGCTTATTATCCGCGCGACTCAACTAACGTTTTATTCTCGATTGAGGTTCATTTGGGTTAAATTATCAGCTAGTGGCTTAACTTGGCATATTGGGTATAAACCCATCATAGGTAAATTGAGTCAAGCAGGGTCATCTTGCGGACTGATTTATTATTTGTGGATATACAATATATGTTGCAGATGTACTTATGGTTCCATTGATTCATATCGCGGGTAATATTGCCTTTTTCAACTCTGTGTCAACAAGGTATTGTTACCCTAAAAGAATACATCTGTTAAGTCGCGCTTGCGTTTGCAGTATATGATTAATGCTTAAAAAAGCCATTTATCGCAATTTGGTAATGAAAAAATGGCTATCAACTGATAGCCATTTTTAACACTGATGTTTATCGTTACCAACAAACCTGTTGACGTATTTATTTTGTGGTAGCTAAATAATTCATTAACTCAATCAGTTCATCTAATGTTCTAATTTCACTCATATTAATGGCATATTTATCATTGACGATAAAAGCGGGCACACCATCGATTTTATATTGGTCTTGTTGCTTACGCCATAAAGCCAGTTTTTTATCGGTATCACTGCTGTCGGCTAATGAGTCATAGGTTGCGGAATCGACACCAAATTGGTTGAAGACTTTTTGAATGTCTTTACGGCTGTTTATTTCTGATGGGTGCTGGTGGCCTTGAGCCTGGTGATCATGCCCATTGGCACCTTCGTTACCTTGGATAGCAGCAAACATGGCGTGGTTGAGCTTTTCTGCTTGATCTACCTCATGGATAACCGCCAGTGAGCGCATTACTTCTGTGCCTATATCACTGTTCATAAAGTCCACATGTTTGGTATCGAAGCTGACACTTTCATCTAATCCCGCTTTAATTTCAGATAGATACTGAGTTTCCATGTTGAAGCAGTTATGGCAGTAAAATGAAAAAAACTCAGTAACTTTTGGGGTGCTGGTGACCATATTATTGGAAATTTGAGTGTAATGCTTGCCAGCAACAAATGGCGTAGCAAGGGTGCTAAATGAGGCTGCAATGAGCGTCAGTGCAACGGCGAAATATTTAATCATGTAAAACCTCATATCAATGTTATTAGCGAATAATCAATAGGATTAGATTAATCTGCTCGAGCTAATTAGGGTAAGTTTCTAAGCTGAATTATGGCTTAAATCATCGATTAAAAAGGCGCTAATTTCGTGATCGGTGCGTGCTTTATGGGGTTAAGTAGTCAATCAAGGCGATGATGAGGGGGAACGCAATGATCAATGAGGTTGTGATCATGAAATAACCACTGACGGTTCATTACTATGGTTAATTGTGCCGGTTAATTGTGCTGGTTAATACTGCTGGTTAATTGAGCACGGTTAATCATGCAAAGTGTCATAAGGAATGAGTTTTTAGGCCCGGATAGTTAATATTTGTCAGCCAAAAGTTACTGTCTCAGCGTTTGCCAGGCTTCGCACACTTCACGGAAACGCTCGGCATTGCCTTGTTCGCGATCGGGGTGCCATTTTAGGGCTAATTTACGCCATTGTTTACGAATATCTTTGTTTGTCGCCGTGTCATCTAATTCAAATACTTTAAGGGCATTGCCTTTATGCATTAACTGTCCGTTGACGCCAATATAGTGTTGATAACTTGACCAGAATGACTCGAGCATTTCCCGTACAACATTGACGCTGGCATCATAATTATGCCAATCAAGATAATAATCGCGTAATGCTGCATCACTACTATGTTGTAGGTCTGCACTGGCTGGAATGATCCGAAATATTTGGATCTCCATCGCCTTCACTTGTAACCACTGTTTGGGCATTAATATGTCTTGTAATTCATACAAGCTGTTCATCAGTAGAAAGTTACGTTTGAATAAGTCTTTTTCGGGTAGTGGGTCAAGATTATGCATTAACCCTTTGGCTTGTAATGCACTTGCCAAATGGTGTACTTTCCAACTTTGATTTGATGATTGTAGCAAACTCAGCACAGGCCATATAAGGGGATTGTCACCTTTGGCCACATTGAGCTCATGAGGATCGGTAGTGTTGGCCTGTTCAGTACGATAGGCATAGTGTAAGCTTTTATTGACTAGCATAGAGGCGTATTCATCCTAAATTGGCGATAAAACCCACATTTTATTGCCCGCCACTATGCCATAGTCATGTTGAATGACAAGTAGATTGTCTGGTTGTCACGTCGTCGATATTGGCCTGTCTCTTTGCCCTCTAACTGACTACGGCAAATTTAACACCTAAGCCATCATACTGTTCGACACTGAGATTTATAATCATGAGGTGGATTATTGTGCACATGGTGATATGCAACCCTTGATAGTGGCTGTTGAGCACAATTACCACTTGGTGAGTTTATTTTATGGCTTTTGATCGAGAAATTCATTTTCTTACAGGCAAGAAAACTTGATATGGTATAAAATTCGCCGCAATAAAATAACTGGGGCTTTAACCAATGACAGATAAACTCTTTGTTAGTGCGCAACAACTTTTGGAAGATTCATTTAGACTCGCTGCACAAGTATATGACAGTGGCTTTCGACCACAGTTTATCGTGGGTATTTGGCGCGGTGGTGCTCCGATAGGGATTGCGGTGCAAGAGTATTTTGATTTTAAGAAAGTTGAAACCGACCATATTGCCGTAAGAACCTCTTCATATTATGGTATTGGCACCGACAAACAAGATAAAAATATCAAAGTACACGGTTTGCATTACATTATCGAAAACGCCAACGCCAGTGATGGTTTATTGATTGTTGATGACGTATTCGATTCAGGCCGCAGTGTTGATGCACTTATTGCTAAATTAAGAAAGTTTATGCGGTTAAACATTCCAACCGATATCCGTATTGCATGCCCTTATTACAAGTCGAAAAACACCAAAGTGAAGTTAAAACCTGACTACTTTATCCATTTATCGGATGATTGGTTAGTGTTCCCACATGAGGTCTCGGGGTTAAACCCGCAAGAAATTGCTGAAGGTAAAACTGACTTTAAAAACATCCAAGCGTTATTTTTATAAGTTCATCTTGGCACTTGTTTAGGTGGTTCTGGTAACGAGTTTACTAGAATCAACGTTTGCTAAAGTCTACCGTTACGTGAGTGCGTCAACATGATTATGTTGGCGCACTCTTTTATCCAAATCGATGCGAAATTTAGTTAATATTATGGTTTCTGTAGAATTGTTTACTCCCGAGGTTCCGGTAAAGCGCCAACTTGAACTCCTAGCTCCAGCTAAAAATGCTGATTACGGTATTGAAGCCATTCGTCATGGTGCTGATGCGGTTTATATTGGCGGCCCTGCGTTTGGTGCTCGGCACAATGCTGGCAACAGTGTTGCCGATATCGCTCGCTTGACAGAATTTGCCCATCGTTACCATGCCCAAGTGTTTGTGACATTAAATACCATATTAATGGATGACGAGCTTGATCAAGCCCAACAGCTGATTTGGCAACTTTATGACGCGGGTGTCGATGCCTTGATTGTGCAAGACATGGCGGTGTTACAATTTGATCTACCACCTATTGCGTTGCATGCCAGTACGCAAATGGATAACCGCAGTCCTGAGAAAACCGTGTTTTTAGAGCAGGTCGGTTTTTCGCAAGTGGTGTTAGCCCGTGAGCTGAATCTGTCACAAATTCGCGATATAGCCGCTAGCACAAAAATGAAGTTAGAGTTCTTTATTCATGGGGCGTTATGTGTCAGCTATAGCGGCTTATGTAATTTAAGCCATGCGTATTCTAACCGCAGTGCCAATCGTGGTGAATGTTCACAAATGTGTCGATTACCGTGTAATTTGACCACTCGTGAAGGTGAGGTGTTAGCAGAAAATCAGCACTTATTATCACTCAAAGACAATAATCAGACTGATAATTTAGCCGCCTTAATTGATGCTGGGATCAGCTCGTTTAAAATTGAAGGCCGCTTAAAAGACATTACTTACCTTAAGAATGTCACCGCCCATTATCGTCAACAGCTTGATGCCATTATTGTTAAACGTGATGATCTTGAATCGATTTCTCATGGGCGTTGCGAGTTTAACTTTATTCCCGATCCTGATAAAAGTTTTAACCGCGGTAAAACGGATTATTTTGTTAATGAGCGTACTGAGGCGATTGAGCATTTCAGTTCGCCTAAGTTTATTGGTGAGAAAGTGGGCCGCATTACCCATGTGGGTAAAGATTTTATCAACATCGATACCAGTGAAAGTGCTAAAGATATTCACTTTAACAATGGTGATGGCTTATGTTTCTTTGTCGAACATTATGAAACCCAGCGTTTGTCTGACGATAAGCTCTCTGGTGTGCGCATTAACCGTGCTGACGGCAATACCCTGTATTTAACTGAGGTTCCTAAAGATCTTAGTGTTGGGGTGGTGATGTTCCGTAACTTCGATCATAAGTTTGAAGCCATCTTAAACAAAGATTCTGCCACGCGTAAAATTGGCGTCGATCTGTTATTTTTTGATACCGATGACGGCGTGGGATTAACCATGACTGACGTGCATAATATTAGTGCGACTGTGATGTTAGCCTGTGATAAAGCCCCAGCCAACGATCAAGCTAAAACGGCAGAAAATCTGAAAAAGCAGCTGAGTAAACTTGGCAATACTGACTTTGTGTTGAATAAGGTTAATTTACTGACTGAACAAATGTGGTTTTTACCTGCCTCGACGGTTAATGAACTGCGCCGTAATGCGGTAACGGCTTTAATGACCGCAAGGGTTGCCAGTTACCAACGACCTGAGCCTTGGGTACATGATAAAACTGCGCGTTTTCCACAACAAGGTCTGAGTTTTTTAGCCAACGTCGCCAACGAAAAAGCCAAATCATTTTACCATCAGCATGGGGTGATCCAAATTGAAGACACCTATGAGAAAAACACCGTCTTGCATGATGCCCCGCTGATGGTCACTAAGCATTGTTTGCGCTACAGTTTTAATTTATGCCCGAAAGAAGTTGAAGGTATTAAAGCAGACCCGATGTTTTTAGATGTGGGTAAAGATAAATTGAAATTGGTGTTTGACTGTTATAAATGCGAAATGATGATTGTTGGTTCCAATCAATTAGTGAAACGATAATGGTGTTGCAGCGAGATTGTCTCCATCATGCCTTTTTCAGCGACTGCATTACGCTCGCCACTGGCTTGGTAGTATAATAAGCTGCAAAAATAACCATTAAATAGCTGCCCAAACTCGTGCGTTTCGAGTACACTGCGCGGCTGAAATTTCATGGGTTTTAGCCTGTGATACCTTAAGTAGGAAAGAAGAGATTATGAGCGATAGTAAAAAATACGGTCTACGTGTTATTCAAATTGAAGGCACATGGAAAACCGAAATCACTCGTCGTATGACAGCGACTAAAACCATAGTATCGAAAAGCCAAGATGGTTTTACATCAGAAGCAGAAGCGACGGCATGGGGCGAGCAGGCACTACAAGGTTTTTTATCTAAGCAAGCGGGTCGTAACCAGCGCAAAACTGACAAGCATTTAAAAGCTAAAAGCCTCGCGGCGGCCATTGCTGCAGAATCGGCTGTTGATGAAGATGAGTTGGTTGATGAAGAAGATGACGATCTCAACTAAACATATGTTTGTTTTTTGTTATTGATAAGTTTCAATTTTTGTATGTTCAGGATAGGATATACATAATTAGTATGATTTTAGTCAACTTATCTCTGTCTTGACCAAATAAGGATGCATTTGGATGAACAAGATTGCTGCCATTATCGGCTGCTCGGGGTGCATTGGGAGTCTTTTGCTGTTCCCGAGCGCCGCCTCTGCGACCTTTCCTGCGCCCATGATCGTTGGCGAAGTGGCCAATGCTTCAGCGGGAATGGTGATGTCCAGTGAGGCCCAACAACTGATCGGTTTGTCTGCAAAATTTGGTTTTTTACCCCCATTAGATTGGAAACTCGCATTCACTGAGAAGCGTGGTGATATGACGATGGCTGAGTTTACTCCAGCAAATGAAACATTAAATAATTGGTCTAGTTTAGTGTGTATGCAAGGTTTTGATGGGCTTGCAAATGACGTTGAGCCTGAGCGTTTTTTAGATTCAATGGCGCAGACTTATCAACAGCATTGCCTGGGACAAATTGTTTATCGACAGCTTGGCAGTTCTAAGGTTGATGGGCTCGAGGCTGTGCATGGTTTATTAGGTTGTACCAGCATGCCTAATATCCATCACACTGCAGATGTGATTCAAGAGTCTTATAGCTCCCGTCCGCAAGGTGAGATGGGTTATTTTACCGTGGTCAGTGATAATAATAATATATACCTTATTCACAGATCTATTCGCACGGCCGAATTTAGTGTAGAAACCGCGCCCATTACAATCGAAAATTATCGTCAATTTATGACCCAACCTTAGTCTTACTCCAACCTTAGCATTACTCCAATCTTAGTATTAATCCGGCTTAGTATGCGCTTATGTCATTGCCGATCATCATGGAAGTCATCAAGCCGTCAGTTTCTTCTGCAACTTGAATAATCTGTGAATGAGGCTTTTGTTGCTATCCAGTTCACCTTGGGATCCGTTATAATCGCCGCGCGATTATTTTATGATGTTATTATCCGTGAGCCAGTGTCATGGTCATCATTATTTGCAGCTGATCTGCAACTGATCTGCAGCTGTTCTGCAGCTGTTCTGCAGCTGTTCTGCAGCTGTTCTGCAGCTGTTCTGCAGCTGTTCTGCAGCTGTTCTGCAGCTGTTCTGCAATTATGATGCTGATGTAATAAAATAATTTAGTCAATCTTTACGGTGCTTGCTGTGGGTCGAAAGACCTAAGCAGGATAATCGGGAAACCAGTGTCAATCTGGTACTGCCCCCGCAACGGTGATGGGTGAGAGTCGGATGCGCAACTGGGTTGCGTTAATTATCTTGGCTCGCGTGCGTATGCTGTTTGTATTGCGCCACAACCTCAGTCCGGAGACCGGCCCTAAAGGTGATGTCGATGATTTCGGTGGGCAGATCTCGACATGTAATGTGATACCGCTTGTCTTATGCTATCGATTTATTCTGATGCATAGGGCAAGTGTGGTGATCCATATTGCGGCGCTATTGCCCCATTTTTCCTTTCAGGAGTTAAAGGTAAATGGGTACTAAACCAACAAAAATTGCACTGTTATTAAGTGCTGTCTTCAGTGTGGCAACGGTTAATGCTATTGCGGCAGAGTCAACCGATACATCCCCCGAGTCTTCGGCGAGCAACATGGATGAAACCATGGTGGTCATTGGGCGTAATGCTGCCAATCCATTAAACATTGCTGCGAATGTGACTATCATTTCTGCCGCAGATATCCAAATGAGCGGAGTCACCAACTTTACTGACTTATTACGAGGTCAGTCTGGTATCCAGGTGTCGGTTAATAATTCCGGTACTGTGTTTTCTATGCGCGGATTTTCTGCATCACAAGCGGCCAATAACACGCTGATTTTAGTTGATGGACGCCGACTCAATAATATTGATATTGCCGCGCCAAGCATTGAGTCCATTCCGATCAACCTAGTTGAGCGGGTTGAGATTTTATCCGGAAGTGCAGGGGTGTTGTATGGTGATCAAGCTGTCGGCGGCGTCATCAATATCATTACTAAGGCGCCAACAGAAACCAGTGGCGGCTTACAAGTCAGTGGCGGCAGTTTTGATACCTATGAAGTTAAAGGTGATGTTTCAGGTGCCATTAATGATGCGTGGCGTTACTTTTTAGCGGCCAGCTATAACGAAAGCGACAATTACCGCGATAATAATGACAATCAAACCAGCTCAGTTCTTGGGCGCTTGCAATATCAAACAGATACCGAAGACTTTTTTGTTGAAGTTAATTATTTTGACAACGACCGTCAAGTCCCCGGAGCGTTAACGTTAGCTCAGTATGATGCTAATCCGCGCCAAGTCGCACCATTTTCTGAGGGCGAATATGCTCATGAAATGACCACAGCACTGCGCAGTGGTTATCAATATCAATTGAATGAGATTTGGGCGTTAGCGGCTGATTTAACCTATTCAGACACATTAACCACCAGTGTATTATTTGGTAGCTCAGGACGTATTAACCGTGATTTATTGAGCTTTTCACCTAAAGCAACCGCCAACTATCACTTAGATCAGGGTGAGTTAAACTTTGTTGCTGGGATTGATGTGAGTCAAGGTGAAGCGGATTTTGATACGCTTTATCTGCAACGCAATAATGAACAGACACAAAAGAGTGCCTATGTGCAGGCATCGGTGCCCATCACCTCGACATTATCATATGTGGTGGGGGGGCGTTATTCAGAAGTGACTGATGACTTGTATGATCAATTGCTTTATCCCAATCGCATTGAACTTGATAACGATGCCCATGCGTTTGAGTTAGGACTTAATTATCGCCCAAGCAATGAAAACCGTTTTTATGTACGTGCCAATGACAACTTCCGCTTTGCCAAAGTGGATGAGCAAGCCTACACGCCATTGACGGTACAAGGTTTGGATCCACAAACGGGCCGTTCTTACGAAGCGGGTTGGGACTATACAATTGCCAATCAAACATTGAAAATCAATGCTTATCTTCTTGAGTTAGAGGATGAAATTGTTTATGACGGCGGTCGAGTCGACGGGCCTTTTGGCGGGGGCGCTAACGTCAACGCCGATGAATCACGTCGTTTTGGGGTAAGCACGGCTTATGATGTGCAGTTATCAAATGACTGGCTATTAGGTGCGTCATACGACTATATCGATGCAGAGTTCACTCAAGGCGCTAACGAGGGTAAGGCACTGTCTTGGGTCGCTAAACATTCAGGTAAGGCTTATATGAGCTATGATTTTGCTGATAATTGGCAAGTTTTCGTTGAAGGTATTTATACGGGTGAGCGCTATATGGAAGGCGATAACAGTAATACCGATGCGAAGCTAGACAATTACCTGCTAACAAACCTGGCGCTGAATTATACTTATTCAGGTTGGAATGGTAGCTTACGTGTAGACAACTTACTTGATGAAGATTATGTTGGCACTGGTTATTACTCTGCCTTTGGCAGTGGTTATTATTCAGGTACGGGTCGCTCAATTAGACTGACCGCGGGTTATCGTTTCTAGATAATTTGATTCAATAGAGGGTCATACATAAAAGCCAGTAAACTATTACTGGCTTTCGCTTTAATATATCGTTAGATTAATTTATGCCGTGGTTTATTCAAAAAAAGGTAATCGATGAAGATGACTAATCTTGAGCAACAAGTCCTAACTCAAGTTCACGCTATTATTAGCAACGAAGAACAGGTCATTGGCCGTCGTGACATATTAATGCCATTAAAAAAGGCCCTGCTTAACGAAGCTGACATCCGAGTCATTATTGACACTGTGTCAGCCGACCCTGCATTGGCCGCGCATTTGTTATTGCGCAGTAATACTGCGCAAACAGCAGGGGTGATATCGACCAAAAGCCGCAGCGTCAAGGATGCCTTAATTCGTTTAGGCCAAGTGAACATCTATCGCTATGCGTTTTTATTTTACCTTAAAGAAAGACTCGATGAACTGCCAGAACCGTACAAAAAATTAGTGCAAGGCTATTGGGCATTGAATGAATCTATTGCGATGGATTGCATCAAAGAGTTACGTGAACAAAATGAAACCGGTGTAGACAGCAAAATCGATGCGGATGAAATGCAAACGCTGGCATTATTTAGTGTGTTTGGACAGGTAATTGCGTTAACGGCTTTTGCGTATTTAAATGCCGAATTATCGCGGCCAGTATCATTAAACGTATTGAAATCGCTGATTGATAAACAGCAGCAACAGCTGTCGCTTGACGCGTTTGAATCATTGGGTTTGGATGATGATCTACGCGAAGAATTTTTGATTGCCCATAATTTTCGTCAAACACAAAATCCTGCTTCACCAGGACTTGTGCTTAGAAGCGTGTTATCTAAACGCGTTTTATTGATCAACCCGTTGTAATTTCATGCCTTCACTTGCTACCAGCTCGAGCCACTTTTGGATTAAGTTTGCATTAGTGGCATCGCGGCGATAAGCGCCAAATAATGGCCGTTTTAGTCCTTCAGCTCCCAATTTTACCGCAGTAAGACTCAGCCCCAGACTCTCTCGGATAGACCAAGTTGGCAGCGTTGCAACGCCGTCATTACAGGCAACACGCTGTAATAACATTGAGGTTAAATCGCATTGCTTTTGCTCGCCAGGTTCAATGCCTGCAGGTTCTAGAAAGTGCTTATAGATATCCAAACGTGCTAAAGGTACTGGGTAGCTAATTAAGGTTTGTTTTGCCAATTGTACTGGTGTGACAAACGCTTGTGTTGCTAATGTATTATCACTGGCAACGACTAATTTAACTTCAAAATCAAATAGATGTTGATAAGCAACACTGTGGCCTGGCACAGGATCAGAGGTCAGCACTATGTCTAAACACCCTGTCTCTAACGCATTAAGTGAATCAAATAAATGCCGACTTGAAATATCCATTTGAGCCGCCGGAGCGTGTTGCTTAAATTGTTCAATAACGGGCATTAACCAACGAAAACAACTGTGGCATTCAATGCCGAGCTTAAGCTGTTGGCTTTGGCCCTCTAACCCGCGTTTAAGATCCGATTCGGTTGCAATCACTTTCGGTAAGATTTCTTCTGCTAAATTCAGCAAACGTGAGCCTTCATGAGTAAAGGTTAACGGCTTACTTTTACGAATAAAAATACTTGAGTTAATCCGAGTTTCTAACTCTTTTATTTGATGAGAAAGCGCCGACTGAGTGACAAATCGTTTTTTAGCCGCCCCCGCTAAACTGCCACTTTCTTTTAACGCTATCAAGGTACGAAGGTGTCTAAGCTCTATCATTTTCTCTCCACATGAATCTTGCTCAACTAGCCGATGAAATCAATTCGATTGCTTGACAACAGAATAACATAATAAACTTCTAGACGTCCAGACGCCTATGTAGCTTTTCTGCATAAATGGCATAAATTTTTGTTCAACAAAAAGGAAAGCAGTATGAAAATTGCAAGTTTAGGATTTCCCCGTATAGGACGTCAGCGTGAATTGAAGTTTGCACTTGAGCGCTATTGGCGTGGAGAAGCCAGATTAACTGAGTTGAAAAACGTTGCCAGTGAATTAAAACGCACTCATTGGCAGTGGCAAGCCGATGCGGGTGTTGAATTAGTACCAGTTGGGGATTTTGCATATTATGATCAAGTGTTAACCCTGAGCGCGACGTTAAATGTGATCCCCACTCGTCATCGGGCCACTCAAGCTGATGGCAGCCAAGCCCCTGTCGATATTGACACCTTATTTCGCGTGGCTCGTGGCCGTTCGCAAACCGGCCAACATGCCTGTGCGGCAGAAATGACCAAGTTTTTTAATACTAACTACCATTACCAAGTGCCAGAATTAAGCGCTGATCAAGCGTTCGAAATAGCCTACGACCAACTGTTTGATGACGTCACAGAAGCGCAGCAATTGGGCCATCAAGCAAAACCGGTATTGCTCGGCCCGGTGACGTATTTATATTTATCTAAAAGCCTCACTGAGTTTAATAAGTTGGCGTTATTACCACGATTACTGTTGGCTTATCAGCAAATTTTGTCTCGCTTTGCTGCTCAAGGGGTGAGTTGGGTGCAATTTGATGAACCGGTATTAGCGGCAGACTTAACCGATGAGTGGCAGCAAGCCATTAGCCACAGTTATCAAACCTTAGCCCAACAAAAGCCAGCATCAATAAAGATTTTACTCGCCAGTTATTATGGTTCTATTGCCCATCATCAAGCATTGGTGAGTGCGTTACCGGTTGAGGGGCTGCATCTTGATTTAGTCACAGCGCCAGAACAGCTTGATGTGTTTGTTAATGCGCTTTCTAGCCAACAGGTACTTTCTGTTGGTGTGGTTAATGGCCGCAATGTGTGGGCTGCAGATGTTGATGTGATTGCTGAGCAAGTGGCGCAATTAGCGACCACGTTAGGCGATCGTTTGTGGATTGCACCTTCATGTTCGTTGCTGCATTGTCCTGTGGATGTCGAGGTTGAAACCCAGTTAATGAGTCCATTACTTGGCCAATTAGCTTTTGCGAAACAAAAATTATTTGAACTTAACGAAATTCATCAATTAATCATTGAGCAAGGCTCTGCAAGTAGCCAAGCGATTATTGATCGTTGCCAGCAACGCCGCTTGGCAAAAGCTGCTGCAGCTAATCAACAGGTTGTTGAGCGTGTATCACAGTTAACCGCTGATGATTTTGAACGTAACAGTCCATTTGCCCGTCGTATCATTGCCCAACAACAAAAGCTAGGGCTACCATTGCTACCCACGACTACCATAGGTTCATTTCCGCAAACGCCAGCCATTCGGGGGTTACGCAGTCGCTGGCGTAAAGGTGAAATCAATGACAATGATTACCGATCACAGCTTGAGCAAGTCACTCAAGACACCATTTCTCGTCAACTTAAATTGGGTATCGACGTGCTAGTTCACGGCGAAGCTGAGCGTAATGACATGGTGGAGTATTTTGGTGAACAATTAGAGGGCGTTGGGTTTACTCAATTTGGTTGGGTGCAAAGTTATGGTTCTCGTTGCGTTAAGCCGCCGTTAATTTATGGCGATGTGTCTCGCCCTAAACCTATGACGGTTGACTGGGCTACCTATGCGCAAAGCTTAACCGACAAGCCCGTTAAGGGCATGCTAACGGGTCCGGTGACCATTTTACATTGGTCGTTCGCTCGTGAAGATATTCCACGTAAAGATATTGCTAACCAACTTGCATTAGCAGTACGTGACGAAGTGGTCGATTTAGAAAGCGCAGGTATTGGTATTATTCAAATTGATGAACCTGCATTTCGTGAGGGGTTACCGATTAAACAAAGCCAATGGGCAGATTATTTAACCTGGGCGGTGGATGCATTTAAGTTATCGGCTGCAGGTGTTGAAGATTCAACTCAAATACATACGCACATGTGTTACAGCGAGTTCAATGACACCATTAATGCCATAGCGGCGATGGATGCTGATGTTATCACCATTGAGACGTCACGTTCACGTATGGAGCTACTGAGCGCCTTTGAAGATTTTCATTATCCTAATGAAATTGGTCCCGGTGTGTATGACATTCATTCGCCAAATATTCCAACCGTTGATGAAATGGTCGACTTAATCACTAAAGCATCGCAAAAAGTGCCGGTGAAACAGTTATGGGTTAATCCTGATTGTGGTTTAAAAACCCGTACCTGGGATGAAGTTGAGCCCGCGCTGCGGAATATGATTGCCGCGACAAAAGTGCTTCGACGTCGGGTCTAACTGGGATGAACTCAACATGGCTAATATTGACTGGATAATGTTCTATCAATGTTAAGCCTAAGGCGTGGACCTAGCCTTAAAAGTAGACTTGACTGTTGATGAACGTCGTTCAATCAAGCTGGGCGGCTAATGACAGTTAACGGTTTATTATTCAGTGATATTACGGTGAATTGAACCATTGTTTACTACACTCAGCCTAGGGCCTTTCTGCTAAAAATAGGAGTCATTATGAGCCACACTTATAAAGTGATTGAGTTGGTCGGGTCATCACCGATCAGTTCAGGTGAGGCGATCAACAATGCGATTGCTGAAGCTGGCAAAAGTTTACAACATTTGCGCTGGTTTCAAGTTATCGAAACCCGTGGTCACTTAGAAGAAGGCTTAATTGCTCATTGGCAAGTGACAATTAAAGTGGGATTTACTTTAGACCCTAAAGCTTAATCAAGCTGCACTCGGGATAAGCGGCGGGATAATCGGCGGGATAAGAGATGAGCTAACTTGATACCCCGTCTAGGTTTGGCGGCCGTCATTTTATACTGGTCATGTGTGCTGCGAACAAAGTGCCTTGACGCGTTAATAGCTTAGCTATTGCCCGTCAAGGCACCGCAGATTGCGGGACAAAGCGTGTTTGATAGCCATTTGTTATCCCGAGAGGTGATTGAGAAGGTTAAATTTACGCGTCTCTGGGTAAGCCTTTTTGTATTGATCTTATCACCCGTTGAGTTTTGCGTGAAAGCGCCGCCAGAGGTGCTTTTTGTGTTTGCTGCACCAATGCCCATTCAATATGTTCACCAACCATCGCATCCACTTCTTCACTGTGTTGACGCTGTTGTAATGCCTCAATAATCATTGGGTTTGCTGGAGCATTACCGAGTGCAATTGCAATATTACGTAACCAACGTTTATGGCCCATTCGGCGAATCGCACTGCCTTCTGTTTGGTTTAAAAAATAGCTTTCAGACCAAGCAAATAAGGTCAGTAAATCAGGTTGAATAAGGGCGCTGCGGGTGTGGAAATCTGTCTCTTGGGTCAATGGTGCTTTCGCATTGACTGGACACACTAGCTGGCAGTCATCACAGCCATAAATACGATTGCCTATTAGTGGGCGAAACTCTTCTGGGATAGTGCCTTTTAGTTCAATCGTTAAATAAGAAATACAACGTCTAGCATCGACAACATAAGGTGCAATAATTGCATCCGTTGGACATGACTTTATGCAGGCGACACAAGTGTTGCAGCCTTCTTCAATCGGGATGTCTAACGGCAAGGGTAAGTTAATTAATAACTCGCCAAGGAAAAACCAGCTGCCCGCATCAGGATGTAATAGTAACGAGTGTTTTCCTGTCCAGCCTAAACCGGCTTTGTCGGCTAATGGACGTTCTAAAATAGGCGCTGAATCAACAAAGGGTCTAAAATCGGTGCCGTGAAAGTCGAATTGTTGGCAATACTGGTTAATTTTATCGCCGAGCTTTTTAAGCCGTTGGCGGATTAATTTATGATAATCGCGTCCACCAGCGTAGCGAGAGATATAACCCAGATTGGGATCGGTTAAATTACTGGCAAATCCAGCATCTGGGGGTAAATAGTCCATCCGAGCACAAATCACTCTAATGCTTCCAGGATGTAATTCAGCGGGTCTAGCACGCATCATTCCGTGATTGGCCATATATGCCATCTCACCGTGATAGCACTTATCTAACCAGTCTTGTAATACGGCTTCATGTTGGCTTAAGTCAACATCGGCAACGCCAATGTGGGCAAAGCCAAGCTCCTTTCCCCAGAGTTTAATTTGTCGATTAAGCACGTCAAGTTCAGCCGCAGTTAACGGACATGCTTGGCTTGTTGGCTCATTGATTGAGTGGCTACCGGAGCCAATATCTGGCACTAAAGCTGGGTTGGTTGCAGTCATAAACACTATTATTAAGTAAACACGGTAAAATTATACTCGTTTATGCTGCTTTAACACAATTTCGCCCAGCCGCTTTGGCTAAATATAGCGCTTTATCGGCTTTGAGTAATAATGGCGACAGATCTTGTTCACGGCTATAGCTGGCAACGCCAGCACTGACGGTTTGATGCAGATCAGCGGATATTTGTGACCAATCATATTTTGCTATGGTATCCACTAAGCGACGCGCGATTTCAATGGCTTTAGCGTTACCGATATTGGGGAGCAAAATTAAAAACTCTTCACCGCCCACGCGACCTACCACATCGGTATCGCGCATCAGGCTCATGCTTATTGAAGCCAATGTAATCAGTACTTTATCGCCCATGTTATGGCCTAAGGTGTCATTCACCATTTTAAAGTTGTCAGCATCAAAAGAGATAATTGAAAATGGCTTACCTGATTGTTTCGCCGCTTTTAAAAACTGATTACCTTGCAAATAAGTGTCTCGTCTATTGGCCAATTTAGTCAGTTCATCGGTGAGTGCTAGGCGTCTAAAGAGTTGTTTTCTTATCACTTGTTTATAGGCGAAAATTGACATAATCACTAAAATAATCGCGACTAAAATGATGATAATGATCTGCATCTGCTCATTGCGCTGCATAATATCTAATTGCGCTTCTTTGTCTTTATCTTGCTGAATAAGCCATTCATTTTCGGTTTGAATTTTGTTGGTATTAAATCGAGTTTGCATCTCTGCATTTCGTTCTGAAAAAACTTGTTTATCAAGAGATAAATGCGATGTTACAAATAACGCCAGCGCCTCATAGGCTTGTTGCCACTGTTGTGATGCTTGATATATTTTGCTCTTTAGCTGTAATACTTGATTGAGTCCACGGATATTATTACTGACGTTAAATGCCTTTTCTGCGTGATTAACCTCGATTATCGCTTGGTCATAATGGCCTTGCTGGTGATGCACCTCGGCCATAAATAAATTCATGTAGCTATAACTGTTATCATTGTCCGGCAAAATAAGCTTTTGAGCGCGTAGAAGAATATCATCGGCTTCATTGAGTCTGTTTAAATGGATTAAATTGCCTGCAATGCTAATGGATGCATCGGCAGCCGTAATGGGGTTGTTTTCCGTTAACCAAAAATCACGGGTTTTTTGGTAACGCTCAATGGCTTCCTCATAACGTTCAAGTTTCTCCAATGACAAGGCTATTTGGTTATTCGTTAGATTTGCTTCAAAAGCCTGTTTATTATTTAGATAGTTTTTTTCGAGTTTTAGTTGATACTTTAACGCGGTTTGGGCATCGCCAAAGCGGCGATAGCTATTGGCTATCTCACCTAAATTGACATTGGCCCAGTAAGGTAAGTTCAGAGATTTATATAAGTTTTGCGCGGTAATAAGATCTTCAAGTGCAGCAGAATAATTGCCTAAATAGGACAGGATTGTACCTCTAATACTACGACCATCTGCAATTAATCTAGGGTCTTCTAGTTGATAAGCGCTAATAATAGCAGCATCAAGATCGGCAAATAAGGTATCGTTTTTACCTTGCATATGCAGATACCATGCTTTGCAATATTGCAGATCTATATAGAGTAATGACTCAATGGGTTGCTTGTATATCTGCAAATATTCATTAGCGTAGCTAACTATTGCTTTCATTTCATTGGCTGTGTTAGCGGGTAAATTCCAACAATTAAGCCGTATATAACGTTTTTGCCTGATAATATCGTTAGCGGCCAGTATATTTTTATACTCGTCGAGTAATAGGCGATTGTCTTCGTCTGAAATATAATGGCCGTGGTCAAATAGCTCATAAATTTCATCGGCACGGGGATTATCTATTAGATTATCTATTGAATTAGCATAAGCATAAGCGCTACTGGTTAATCCACTGATATAAACAAGCAGCATGACACGCAAAATGTGGGTGAGTGTTAATATTGACAAGGTGGCATTATCTCAACTTTATTATTATCCAGCTTTTATGAGCCTAGAATACAGACTTCAGTGATAAAAGTCTTGTGATGAACTTATGATTGCCTTGTGATTAACGTGTGACTAGCTTGTAATTTGCTTGTAATGGAATTATAGCCTTTTATTTCAATTTGATAATATTCCCCTTATCAATATTGTGACCTTAACGACTTTTGCGCGTCTTTTTTTCTGTTGACGTTGACAAATTTGCATTCAGTTATCCAGACAGGTATAAAGACGCCTTTAAGGATGAAATGAGATAAACATGTTGCCAAGAATCGTGCAAGTTATCGTGTTAAGTCTGCTGACAGTGATATTACCTTGTCGTGCAGAAGGAAGCTTAGAAACATCTGGTGATGCCTTACACATATTGCTACCGGCCACCGCATTGGCTGGAAGCTTGATCATTGAAGATGATTATCAAGGTGCTTGGCAATTAGTGAAGACCGGAGTATCGAGTCGGCTGATAGTTGAAGCACTTAAATACGGTATCGAAAAAGACCGTCCAGATGGCAGTGGTGATGACTCGTTTCCATCGGGGCACAGTGCCGATACCTTTGCCGCGGCGACGTTTATTCAACAACGTTACGGTTGGCAATACGGTGTGCCATCATTGGCGGTGGCATCATATGTTGCTTATACCCGAGTGGCCAGTGACCGACATCATGTTGAGGATGTGTTGGCTGGTGCCGCCATTGGGGCATTAGCAGGATGGTATTTTACCGACCCTTATAAAGGGATTAGCATAGTTCCCGTTGCTTCATCGAATACTTATGGCGTGTATATTAGTGGCCGATTTTAATTGAGAGATAAACCATGACAGCAGTAGATCAACCGTATCAACAAGTGGCTAAGCAAGTGTCATACAATGTTGCTAATAAAGTATTGCCAATGGCCAAGTTACCTGAAACCTTACTTGAAGCTTATGAAGGCTTATTTAAAGAGCTGATGGATGACAAAACGGAGGCATTTACCCATGCTTGGAATGCCTTGCCAGCCAGTGCACAAAAATTGATGGCTAAAGCCGAATTTCATGGCTTTTATATTGCCAATGCGTGGATGCAATTAAGTCGAGTTGCGCAAGAACTTGCTGATAGTGCGGACTCTGAAGAAGAAATGAATAATAACGAATATGATGGTGTATTTGGACGCTTAGCTGAGCAATCACTAAAAGAGTGTGTCCGTAAGCTTAAAAAAGCGCGCACCGATCGCGCATTATTGAATAGCTTTAGGCAAGTCATGTCGGCCTAAACATGTGCTGAAGACAGCGACAAAAAAAATCCCAACTTAGGTTGGGATTTTTTATGGCTAAAAAGGACATTAAGCGCTTATATCAACTTGATTGCCATTCAATGCTATTGTTGTGCTAACGCGCAGAATGCAACTGATGAGTCTTGATTATTTAGAATGACGTGCGTTTGTAACGACGATATTCAGGTTCCCAAAAGTTAGCTTCAATTGATTTCTGCAGCAAATCATCGGTACAAGGTAACGCTAAACCTTGACCAATTGCCGCTTTAGCAACCGCAAAAGCAATATACTTACTGACAGATTGAATCTCTTCTAGAGGTGGAAGCAGTGAGCCAGTGCCATTTTTACCTAATGGTGAGCACTCTGCTAAGGCGCGGCTAGATGCCATTAACATTTCATCGGAAACGCGCCTTGCGCCACACGATAATACCCCTAAGCCAATACCTGGGAAGATAAAGCTGTTATTACATTGAGCAATCTGAAAGGTTTCACCATCAAGGACCACAGGTTCAAATGGACTGCCTGTTGCGACTAATGCTTGGCCAGAGGTCCAATGTAAAATATCTTTAGGGGTGGCTTCTACGCGGCTGGTTGGATTCGATAATGGGAAGATAATTGGACGTTCACAATGGCTGTGCATTGCGCGAATGATTTCTTCAGTGAATAAACCCGGTGCGCCAGAGACGCCAATGAGTACTGTCGGTTTGGCATTATTCATCACATCTAGCAGCGAAATATTATCACTGTAGTTGTCCCATCCTTCAATATTGGCACATGGCTGAGCTAATTTCTGTTGGAAAGGCAATAAGTTAGGCATGTTGTCGAGTAGTAATCCCCAACGATCAACCATGAATACTTGCGAACGCGCTTGTTGATCGCTAATGCCTTCTGACACCATGGTTGCCACAATGGCTTCGGCAATACCACAACCCGCACTGCCTGCACCTAAGAAGGTGATGCGTTGCTTGCTGAGTTTACTGTTTGCGGCTTTACATGCTGCCAGTAATGAACCGACAGCAACCGCTGCAGTGCCTTGAATATCATCGTTGAAACTGCAATATTGATCTTTATAACGCTCAAGTAATGGCATGGCATTTTTTTGGGCAAAATCTTCAAACTGAATGAGTGCATCTGGCCAACGACGACTTACCGCCTGCATAAAGGCTTCCACAAATTCGGTATATTCTTCACCGCCAATACGCTGATGACGCCAGCCCATGTACATAGGGTCTTCGATTAAATGTGGATTATCGGTACCCACATCTAAGGTCACGGCAAGACAGTATGCTGGACTGATCCCGCCACAGCTGGTGTATAACGATAACTTCCCAATGGGGATCCCCATGCCGCCGATGCCTTGGTCACCTAGACCGAGAATTCGCTCTCCGTCAGTGACGACAATGACTTTGACTTTTTGGCGAGTAGAGTTGTTTAAAATATCATCAACACGATCTTTATTCGGATATGAAATGAATAATCCACGGTTTCTACGATAGTTTTTAGAAAAGCGTTCACAGGCTAAACCAACGGTCGGGGTGTAGATGATCGGCATCATTTCACTGATGTGATTACGCACTAAGCGATAAAACAAGGTTTCGTTAGTATCTTGAATATTACGCAAATAAATGTGCTTATCGAGATCATTGGTGAAGTTTTTGAATTGTTCATAGGCACGTGAAGCTTGCTCATCAATGGTTTCAATCACCCAAGGAATAAGGCCTTCAAGGTTGAAAAAGACACGTTCTTCTTCACTAAATGCACTGCCTTTATTTAGCAGTGGTGATTCAAGAATGGCTGGACCGGCAAAAGGAAGATAGAGGGGGCGTTTGTTATCGTCCATGGGGAACCTTAATGTGTGAGATCTTGTAAGATCGTGATTAGAACCAGTGAGATTGTTTTTAGAATAGGCTGGTTTTATTTACTGGTAGATTATCACGTCTTCTCTTTTTTTGTGACCGGTTTAAGTGAGGAGAATCACATTTTATTGTGTATTTTTGATGCATCACTCATTTAAGGCTGTGGGTATAACGCTCGTTTAACGGTAAGCGTCACACACAAAAATGCGCAGCCTAAGCTACGCATTGATAGAGTCTTGTCTCAACATTGAGGCTAAACTTACTTTCCGCGGTGTTTAATGGATAAACCTTTAACGAAGTTTCTTAATACTTGGTCGCCACAAGGCCTATAGTTTTTATGATCAGGATTACGGAACAAACCGCCTAATTCTGATTTAGTCATCGCAAAATCGGCTAAGGCTAATGTGGCAATAATATCTTCTTCACGCATTTCAAGGGCAACACGTAATTTTTTGAACATAAGATTGTTAGTCAATTGCTTTAACGGCGCAGGGACATCTGTTCCTGGCTTTAAGCCACGGTTATTAATGATCAAACCATCTAAAAACTGACACATTAATGTGTCATTACATGCTTGATAACCTTCTTCTTCCTCTTTTTTCAACAGCGCAATAATTTGCTCTGAAGAAATCTCTACATTGGCTTGGTTGAAAATCTTAGTCATCTTGGCATTTGAATAGTCAAACACAAAGCGAATACGGCGAAGAATATCATTGTTAATCATAGGGCTCTCTGGCGCGGCGGCGCATAAATGGTTTAGGTCAATTGACTAAGCGCTAGTATAACGGGTAATCATTCATTAGTCAGATTAATCCTGCTTGAACGGCAATCGATTTCTATCCCTGCTAGTATCGCTTCGCTGCTAGGGCGACCTTCGGTCTGCTAGTATCGCTTCGCTGCTAGGGACAGCTTCGCTGCTAAGATTTTATAGCATCTAGCCGCGAAGCGTACTAGCAGCGCAGCGTCCTAGGCTCTTTCGCTTGTCATCGCTCGTCACCGCTTGTCATCTCAGAGATAGGTATCGCTACGCTGCTAGGGCGACCTTCGGTCTGCTAGTGTCGCTTCGCTGCTAAGATTTTATAGCATCTAGCCGCGAAGCGTCCTAGCAGCGCAGCGTTCTAGGCTTTTAGTGAGGTTATTTAGCGAGATACCAGTAAATAAACAGTCCGGCAAAGCCAACTAAATACAGCAAACCAATCCAAGACAAACCCACCATCACGGGGCCATAACGATGGTCAGCTCCGAGCGTCTTACTGGTCATTAAGCGGTAATTTAACCAGGCAAAAATAACGGTAGTCATGAAAGCTAATATCATCACAAATTCTAATAACGGTAATAATCCCCCTTTAAAAAATAAAATCAGTAATAGTCCTAATGTACTAATGGCGAGCATTATCGCGGTTAGATGAGAGCTATCGGACGGTTTATTTGTCAGTAACCGCCAGCCCATGTCGAGCGTGCGGCTGTAACCGTCAATCACTGTCACTGTGGTACTGAAAATACATAAAAATGCAATAATACCAATCAAATAACGGGATTCATTGCCCATAACTTGGCTGTAAAGGGTGATTAATTGTGAAGCAAATACGGCGCCAGAATCGGAGAATCGTTCACCGCTGCCGTACATCACTAATGCACCTAAGGCTAAAAACACTATCGCCAACAACGCCGTAGTAACATAGCCTAAATTGAAATCAAAAATGGCCTGTTGTGCGGTCACGGTTTGAGACTTTCGCTTTTCAATTAACCATAACGAATTCCAGGTACTAACCTCAATTGGCGCGGGCATCCAGCCCATCATGGCAACCAAAAAGCCCACATGAGCCCATTGCCAAGGTGATTCGCTGCTCGTGGGTGTGGCCAATCCCGTCTGGTGATTAACGGCTAATGCAACGGCAGTTAAGGTGGTTAGTGTTAGGGCCAACATGATGATTTTGGTCATGTTATCGAGCAATTTATAGTGGCCAAAAATCAATAATGCTAATGAACTGAGTAATACGATTAAGGCTAATACATCGATAGATAATGGAATAAATTGCGTCAACATGGCCGCCGTTAACATGCAGACCCCGGCGGTACTGGCAATGGCGGCAATGACATTCAGCCCAGTAAACAGCATTAAAAAGCCGCGGCCTTGTTTCTGATAACCGTGCAATAAACTCTCATCCGTTGCTGCGGTATAGCGAGCGCCTGCCGCAAAAAAAGGGTATTTGACAATATTGACCAATAAAATGAGCCAAACAAGTTGCCAGCCAAACTCGGCTCCCGCTCGGGTTGATGCCACTAAATGAGAGGCGCCAATCGCGGCAGCAGCCATTAATATCCCAGGTCCTGTGGCCTTAAAGAGGCTAGTGATCCGCGATGTCCACGGTAGGCGAGATGCAGCTTGTTGATTAATCATGATAAAAAACGACCTAGTTTGATTTATTGACGATCAATGACTCTTCAATCCGCAATAGGGTAGCGTGCATGTGTTGTCGGTTATTGAGCATGGATCCCGCGCTATTTGGGTTGCGCGAGGTTTCGATTTTCTGTTCCTTTCCCCTGATAACTGTGCCAGCACTTAGGTTATAAAGCCAACAACATCGATAACGCCCGTTAAGCTCATTCATCTGCAGCAGACTCCCCATACGTGCCACTGTGAGTGTTTGTATGCCAAATCTGCCCATTCTGCTGCCCATTCTGCTGCCTTAGATAAGCGCCATATTGATAATTTTATCCAATGAAACGCTTCTTTAGTGCGGTGAGTCATCCCAACGGACGATAAGTTTTTGCCTGGTTAACTCGGCGCACAGGATATTGAAGTCAGTTTTTTTGTCAGTAAATCTAAATAAAATAATAATATAATCATAACCATAACAATGGAATACCAACAAGGCTAAGGCAAAGTCCTCAGCCGCTAAGCCGTAACCAATACCGAGCTAGGTTTTCATCAACATGGACACTAACGACTGTGTTATCACTCATCTGATCGCCATATCAACCGCAGTTAACGTCAGGTTTTTAACCCATTATTATATGTGAGTTATTGGTTGTGTTTGCGTTGCTAACTTGTGTTGATTTTGTTATAAAATAACCTAACTTGGTTGTGTCAATATACAAGTGTACAAGTTGGTCGTCGTTATAGTGTTAAACGGCAGGGTGCAGCAGTCAAGGATATAAAACAAGAAATTAACGTTAAGGATGATCATGATAAAAACTAACTTATTGCGCAGTGCCTGCGCTATTGCTGTATCACTGTCTCTTGCCCCTATTGCTTTTGTCACTCAAGCCGCTAACGCCGCAGCCGACTCCAAAGTTGAACGTATTGAAGTGACGGGTTCTCGTATCAAACGCACCGATATTGAAGGACCGTCACCGGTTCAATCTTTGAATAAAGATGAAATCGCCAATATGGGCTTTGATAACCTACAGCAATTGCTTGAGCGTCTGCCCGCAGCTGGCGCGGGGACTTTTTCAACCCGAGGTAACAGTCAAGATTCGACCGCTAATGGTGGCGCTGCCATCAGTTTACGTGGCATGGGACCCGACGCGACGTTAGTCTTGATTAACGGCCGTCGTGTGGCAACCAGTTCATTTGCCGAAGGTATTACCAATTCATTTGTCGATATTAACAATATTCCTGTTTCAGCTATCGAACGCATTGATATTCTTAAAGACGGTGCTTCAGCCATTTATGGCTCTGATGCGGTGGCTGGCGTCGTTAATATCATTTTAAGGAAGAATATTGAAGGGATAGAGCTCAATATTGGCTATGGTGAGGCAACGGGTAGTGAATATGATGAAACATCAGCCAGTTTAGTGTGGGGCATGACCAGCGAAAAAGGCAGTGCATCCATCATAGTTGATTACTTTGACAATACCCGTTTAGCGGCCAGTGAAATGGGCAAATTTGGTACGGCAAATCAAAGCCCTTATGGCGGCGAAGATTTCCGTTCATCACGTGGATTCCCTGGCTATTTTTATGTTGATGGGGTGAAAACTATTGATCCAGATTGCCCTGCGGATTCCGCCACCGCAAGTGGCAGCTGTTTATTTGATTATGGTCCATACAACTTAACTATCCCGAGCGCCGAGCGTGTGGGTGCCATTGGCCAATTTGAATATATTGTCGGCGATGATTTAACGGCATATCTAGAAGTTGCAGCACAACATAATACCTCTGAAGCGGGTGGCGCTGCGACGCCATTAGATGAGTCTGCTGGGTTAACGGTTCCTGGTACTCATCCTGACAACCCATTTGGACAAGATATCCAAATTGGTCGTTTCCGTCCAGTTGATGCCGGTGCCCGTCGTTGGGATATTGAGTCCGATTCATTAAGGTTAGTGGCTGGCCTTCGCGGTGTGGTCAATGATTGGGATTGGGACATTTCGGCTCAACGCGGTCGCAGCGAATCAACCCAAACAGGAAATCGGACCCAAGGTTGGGTAAGGGTAGATTACTTACAGCGTGAAATTGATGCTGGTCGCTATAATCCGTTTGGCGGCACCTATAACACAGCGGATGTTATTGATGATATTACCACCAGCTTAGTCCGTCAGGGTGAGTCTCATATAACGTCCTATGATGCCAGTATTACAGGCCAAGCGTTTACTATTGGCGATCGTGACATCATGATGGCTGCGGGTGCAGAATATCGTGAAGAAGATGTCAGTGATACACCTGATGACCAGTTCCAACGCGGTTTGATTTTTGGTACCGAAGCCGTTTCAGCTGCCGCGAGTCGTGATCAATATGCTGCCTATGTTGAGTTTTCTATTCCTGTCGCCGACAACTTTGAATTACAGCTTGCTGGTCGTTACGATGATTACAGTGATTTTGGCTCAACAGTCAACCCTAAAGTGGCCTTTATGTGGGGTGTTACCGACAGTGTGAGTGCCCGTGGTTCATGGTCGACAGGATTCCGAGCACCCTCGTTGGCGCAGATTGGCCTGGGTCCATCACAAGAAAGTAACTTCTTCATCGATACCTATCGGTGTGATACGGACGGCGTGGATTGTACTGCGCTTGATTACAATACTGAGTTTGCGGGTAATTCTGACTTAGATGCTGAAGAATCAGAAACGTGGAATGTCGGGGTTATTTGGGCTCCTTATGAAAAATTCGATATTGGCTTTGATTTGTGGAATATCCAACAGGATCATAAAATTGATAAACAGCCATTAGGTGATATTTATACTGCCAATTGTAATGATCAAAACAGTGATATTTGTGTGCGTTTACCCGCGCCTGTTGGGCAAACCTATGGCACTATTGACGTTATTCATTCAAGCTTTGTTAACTTAAGCTCGCAAGATGTCCGTGGTTTAGATATTTCAACTCACTACGGTTTAGAACTTGATGACTTAGGGGATATTAAGTTTGGTTTGGAATGGAGCTATCTAAGCAATTTTGATAAAGATGACAGAGATTACACTGGAGAGTACAAATATCCTCAATACCGCTGGTTAGCGACAACCAATTGGAGCATGGATAACTTCTCGGCTAACGTTAACGTAACCTATGTTGGTGAATTTGAAGATACCCCAGATATTGATTTTGATGGCGTGCTAGATTTTGATTTATACCAATCTCGCATGGTGGATTCACAGTTCATCGTCGACTTGCAAGGAGCCTATCGCTTCACCGATACCATCAAGCTTACTGTGGGGGTGAATAATGTGTTGGATGAAGAACCTCCCTTTGCGATCGGTGATGGTGATTCTGATCTGTATGGTTATGTGCAATCAACACATAACCCATTAGGGCGTTATATTTATACTAAAGTCACAATGAACTTCTAATGACAAGGTCATAAGATAAACAATCGCCACATTCACTCAGCGTGCAAGGTGGCTTTTTTTTATCCTTATAAATGAAGGAACCGAAATGATGATGTTATACGGAACCCCTAAAAGTCGAGCATTACGTGTCTCCTGGTTGCTTGAAGAGTTAGGTGTTGACTGGCAGTTTCACTTTGTCAATTTTGCCACAGGTGAAAACCGTACTAAAGCTTTTTTAGCCCTAAACCCAAGCGGTAAAATGCCAGTACTTACCGATGGTGAGTTTGTGTTAACCGAGTCGGCTGCCATTATGCGTTATCTGGCTGAAACCTACGGGAAAGGGTTATGGTTACCTCAACCTGGGACACCACAATCTGGTTTGCATGAACGCTGGGTGAGCTTTGTTATTAGTGAGCTTGAACAACCGCTGTGGAGTATTGGCAAGCATCGTTTTGCCTTGCCAAAAGCACTCCGTGTAGATGCTATGTTTGCGGTGGCCAAATGGGAGTTCGATCAAGCGGCTGCGATTGCTGAAACCTGGGTACCCGATAGCGATTTTTTATGTGGGGATAAACCGACCATTGCCGATATTTTATTGGCACAAACCTTGGGGTGGGCGCTGGGGTTTAAACAAACCATTCCGCCAAAACTGAGCGCGTTTCGCCAACGCTTGAAACAACGTCCTGCACTAGCACAAGCATTAGCTAAAACCGAAGCGATTGCCAAGGCGAGGCAATAACGGATGAGCCAGCCGCTATAACAGTGGATCCAGTGTTGATGGTGGGTGGTGATAATCGATATGATGGTGAGAGTAAAAAGGAAGCGAGAGGCTTCCTTTTTGGTCTAATACTCTGATTGTATAGTATAAGGTTAGCTAGCAATTTTTCTGGATAGTTACAGCTGGGTCGCGGCCCATTGAGCTCGGCTGTCACGACTTTCACTCATGCCGTTATCAGCGCGATAAGCCTTATAGGCTTGGGCATCTAATGCCACTAAGCTGACATCGACTTCTAAGACTAATTTACATTCTTTTTTAATCCGCCATGCCGCAGTGTTGTATAGCTCAGTTAACGGCAACGAGCTTAAAAACTCGGGGTTGTACTGAGTGTAAAGCGCTTGAGTCGGATATACCACAAACGCTAAACGGCGCTTAGGTTCTTTTTTAAATAACTCTTCAATACCATCAGAGGTGTTGAGTACCTGCATTTCGATAATATCATCGATGTCTAATAACTTTTTTTGCGCTGGAATAGGCGCTGCTTGCGCACCATTTTCCCATGACATCACGTCTTCATCACTGGCGTTAGTGATACTAGCAACTTGTGCGGTTGTTAGGCCCAAAGACTGACGTAAATATTGGATTTCAATTGCATTTAAACCGGTATTTTTTGACATGATCGTTCTCATATTCGTGGTTAACCTCAGCTCGGGATAATGAAAGCATATTAAACGGCCATTTGCAGCGCTAACGGCGTTGCATTGACGTGCAATTGGCCCTATTGACGCATCCATTTGCCTTGTGATTAGCGAAAACGATTAACGTAAACGATTAGCTAGCATAAATGAGTCGCGTAACGTTCAAATTTAAGATGACATCGTTGCATTTTGGCCCATTCAGCGTCGTTTATTTAGCTCTAATCCCGAGTTGAAATAAGTTAATTTGTTTATTTAGGTTCGATTATCGATTAAGCCACACCGTTTCGGCCCAATGCCAAAAAGATTCCCATTCTTTTTCGCTAAAGCGGCCTTTTTTCCAAAACTTCACTTGGCTTTGTTCATCAATACAATAAAAACTATCGCCGATTTGGCAAATGGCAATTTGCTCTCGGGGCAGTCCAATCGACCAAGCATAACAAGCCACTTCAGGTAGGTAAGTGTGTGAGGAAGGATCCGCAGCAGTAACGGGTTCAATCGTGCCATAAATGACATCGCTGCCATAGAGTAAGAATTCTTTTAGATCATTGGGTAACCCAATTAAGATCTGCTCTTCAACCTCCACAAGTTGTTCAAATGTTGCCAACTCAAGTGGCACAGGGACGGTTTCACTTAACGCTTGTAGCTGTTCGATAATGTCATTCATAGCATTGTCCGGCAGATCGTATCCTAATGGTCGCGAGTATAGCAGATGTGATTGTGGAGGATCTTATTCGACACAAAAAAAAGCGCTCAGGTAAGCGCTAAAGGGTGAAATCAACAGGCCTTGAATTGAGCACAAATTTCAGATTCAGTACCAATATTAGGCCACGTGTACGTGTGGATCATATAAACTTTGACGTTTGTAATTTAACCAGGCTTTATGATATTGCTTATGCGAGTCTTGACGAAGCTTGGCAATTTGGGCTTGTTCTATATCGTTTAATTGCCTAGATGTCGCTTTGGCTTGAACTTCTATCTGTTGAATTTGCTCATAAACTTGATGTTCTGGGCCGCTTTTTATCTCAGCAATATCGTTTAAATGAAACTGAACTTCTACCACCATTTGGCTTGCGGGCAATTTCACCAATACATTTAGGTCGCGATAACCTGACATTTTTGGTTGAGCAAAACGATTTTTTAATTGCACTATTTCTGTGTATTGGCTCAGTTTTTGGTAACTGGACAGTAAGCTTTTAACGTCATTGGCGATCACACTTGCTCGAGCAATATCGGTCAGTTGACTGGCGTCGCCATTAAATTTTAATTGGGCTTTTTGTGCTGCGCGCTGATAGCTTTTTGTCGAAGGGACAATCATTTCAGTCTGGCTTGACTGGCTAATCGCGTAGAGTAAATCAGTGAGTTCTTGTTGTGCTTGAGGTGCTCGCGTCATCAGAGCATATAAGTTATCAGTATCTTGGATGGCTAAGTTGGTGTTGTGTCCGTTTAGCGCTAGAAGCTGCTCAATATCATTAGCTGATTTTTGGCTGAAATCAGATGGCTGAGCTAACTTGGTGTATTTAACCTCGTTAGGCTGGGCAATGGCACCACGGGTAGACAGTAAAATTAAGAAGATAAAAAAAGTACGAAACAACTTATTCATTGGAAACTCCAGCGTAATGTCGGTTAACTCAATGTACCTTTTTTTCACTGAATAGGGGACTGAATGAAGCAAGTTTAATAAAAAAAGGCATCTTTCGATGCCTTTTAATTAGAGGGTGAGACTTATTCGCGTTTAGCTGAGCTTACCTTACCAAATCTTAACCCGACTTGCTGGCTCAATGTACATCTCGTCGCCTTGTTTTACATCATAAGTTGAGTAGAACTCAGGCATGTTTGATAGCGCACCAAGGGCACGGAAATGGCCAGGTGAATGCGGATCGGTTGCAACACGGTTACGCATTGCTTCTTCTTTCATTTTCACCCGCCAAATTTGAGTAAAGCCCATGAAGAAACGCTGATCACCAGTTAAACCATCAATCACAGGTGCTTCTTCACCATCGAGTGAAATTTGGTATGCTTTATAAGCAATGGTCACACCGGATAAATCGCCAATGTTTTCACCTAAAGTTAGGCTGCCGTTAACCTGTAGATCGTCAAAGACTTGGTAGCCATTGTATTGAGCCACTAACGCTTTGCCTTTTGCATCAAATGCTTTTAAATCAGACTCAGTCCACCAATTTCGCATATTGCCTTCGCCGTCAAACTTAGCGCCTTGGTCATCAAAACCGTGGCCCATTTCGTGACCAATCACCGCACCAATACCACCGTAGTTTACGGCGTCATCGGCTTCGAGATTGAAAAATGGTGGCTGTAAAATCGCCGCTGGAAATACAATTTCGTTCATGGTTGGGTTGTAGTAAGCATTAACCGTTTGCGGGGTCATTTGCCATTCGTCTTTATCTATGGGTTGACCCAGTTTGGCCACTTCTTTGTTGTGTTCAACTATTGCGGCACGTTTAGCATTACCGATTAAATCGTCTGCTTTAATAGTCAACTTGCTGTAATCGGTCCATTTTTTAGGGTAACCAATTTTAGGGTTAAATTTGGCCAGTTTTTCTTTTGCAGCTACTTTAGTGTCAGCACTCATCCAGTCTAATGAATCAACGCTTGAACTGTACGCGCCACGTAAGTTTTCAACTAACTCTTCCATACGGTTTTTGGCTTCTGGTGCAAAGTGACGCTTCACATACACTTTACCGACAATTTCACCTAATGTGCTGCTAACTGTGTTTACACCACGCTTCCAACGCGGTTCTTGTTCTTCTTGGCCATTAAGGGTTTTTGAGAAGAATTCAAAGTTTTCGTTATCAAGTGCTGCAGATAAATTGTTGGCATTGTGAGTCAACGTCATCCAAGTCATGTAATTTTTCCAAGTATCAAGGTCGTTATTTTTAAGGACCTCGTTTAAACCTTGGATATAGCTTGGTTGGTTGATAATAATATCAGTTTGTTTGTCGCCGCCTAATGCCGCTAAATAGCCATCCCAGTTGATTTCTGAGGCTAATTCTGGCAAGTTTTCAACTTGGTATAGGTTGTATATTTTGGTACTGTCGCGAGTTTCAACTACGTCCCAATGCTTCTCGGCAATTTGGGTTTCCAGCGCCAAAATAGCTTTAGCATTGGCTTTTGCATTGGGCAACCCTGCTAAGGTGTACATTTTTTCGACATGCTCAACAAAGGCTTTTCGAATGTTAACGAAACGCTCTTCTTGGTTAAAGTAGTAATCTTTCTCTGGCAGACTTAAGCCATATTGCCAAATATGAGTGGCATAACGGCTTGAGTCTTTCGCATCGACTGTGATGTAAAATGCCATTGGGCTACCGCCACCATTAACTTGGTTTTCACCAAAGAAAGCGGTTAATTCTTTTTTATCTTTCAGGGCGGCAATTTTATCTAATTCAGTTTGAATTGGCGCAACACCTAATTTATTTAAGGTGTCTATATCCATAAATGAGCGATATAAATCAGCGACTTTTTGCTCGTCACTGCCATTGGTTAGATTAGGCGTCGCGCTTAAATCTTCGATAATTGCTTTAACGTCATCACGGGCATTTTCGCGTAAGTCATAAAAAGCACCAATATTGGTTCGGTCACTTGGAATTTCAGCTTTTTTCAACCAGGCGCCGTTAACGTACATGTAGAAATCGTCTTGTGGACGGACAGACTTGTCGACGTTGTCAAAGTTAATGCCTGAAGTCAGCGCTTGTTCAACTGAGGTAGCCGTGACTGTTTTAGCAACGTCTGCTGCAGGTGCAACTGTCGCCGTTTCACTATTACAAGCGCTTAAACCTGCAATCAAAGAGGCGCATAGACCTCCAATAACCCGTTTTCTCATGTTGTTTCCTTTGCTTTATTTATAGAGCCCTTCAGTGGGGGCATGGCGAACTGTGTCGCTGTATTCCGAAATAGCCCCTTCATCCAAAGGGAAACGCTATTACTTTTATTGTGAATTGTATGTTAAGGCCTTATCCGCCTGTAAAACAAGCCGTGTTGGGCCATTTTTAACGGCTTTTTTGTGACTATGTGTAACCAAAAATTACTGTGGAGATGAAAAATATCGGCGATTGATTTCTATTTAAGCGTGTAAGCAGCATAATAGCGGCAATATTTTTTGATTGAGTAATGATTGTGCGTTTAGACAAATTTATCTGTGAAAGTACCGAACTGACTCGGTCGCTGGCCAAGAGAGCCCTGCATCGTGGTGACGTTACCTGCGATGGTGTGGTGGTGAAAAATTCTGGTTTTAAGGTACTTCCGCAAATGGAGGTGCGTTTAGACGGCGTGTTAATTAGCGTGATTGGCGAGCGTTACATCATGTTAAACAAACCGACAGACACCATTTGTTCTACCATTGATGAAGAATATCCATCGGTATTGAGTTTGATTGATATTGAAAAAATGGAAACGTTACACATCGCTGGCCGCTTAGATGTCGACACAACAGGGTTAGTGTTAATTACCAGTGATGGTCAGTGGTCGCATAAAATCACCTCTCCGAAGAAAGGTTGTGGCAAACGCTATTTAGTGACATTAGCCGATCCCATCGATGACAGTTTAGTACAGGTCTTTGCCGATGGTGTTGAGCTGCGCAATGAAGATGGACTCACTAAGCCTGCCTTGCTCGATATTATTGATCCAACCCATGTGAGATTGACGATTAGCGAAGGTAAGTACCACCAAGTTAAACGTATGTTTGCCGCAGTCGGCAATAAAGTCGTTAATTTACATCGTGAAGCGGTGGCGGGTATCGAGTTAAACGCTGACTTAGCCGCCGGTGAATGGCGTCATTTAACGGCCGAAGAAGTGGCTTCAGTGTAATGACAGCTTAAATTAATCGTTTATGGCGAAGCGTTCTTATTTGAGATGGTTCTCGCCATTAACCATAGCGTAAGTGTGTTTGTTTTTTAAGCTGATTTTGCCACTAATGGTATTAATGCTGACTTGACCTGCGCCGGCTTGGGTTTTAAATTGCAACATTTTTACTGGTGAGTAGGCTTGCGTTAACGGTTTATCATCGGTTAATTGATTGTCAATTTTACCGCCAGGGCCGCCGTCAATCATAAAGCTTATATTTGGCATACCGGTAAACGTCAGGGCCATATCCCCGCTAATGGTTTCGAGTTTGGCTTGGTTCAAATCTACCCCTAGGTTAAATTGCGCATCGCCACTGATAGTGACAACATTTAACTTAATGACTTGGTTAACGATGGCGTTGATGTCACCAGATACTTGAACGATCGCTAATTGAGTAAATGCACTCTTGCTGCTGAGGTTACCGCTGACTAAACGCAGCTCAGCTTCGCCTTGGCTATTGTTGTCAGTGATATCGCCTGAAATGGATTCAAAATTGATTTTTCCGGCTAATTCGGTAGTGGTGATATTACCCGATATCGTCGTGAGCTTAGTATTACCGCTAAGTTGCTTAGCATGAATGCTACCACTGACTAATGCTAACGATATTTGACCATTAAGCTGCGATAATTGATAGCGAGTAGACACTCCCTTGGCGTCTAATTCAAGCTGTTTAGGGAGATAAATGGTCAGGTGCGAGCCCTGTTTATTGCTGTCTGGGTAACTGCTGGGTAATTTATCTTCTACAACAACGGTATTGCCTTTAACTTCAAATAGTAAGCCTTGGCTGAGTTCGTCAAGCTCTCCTTTAACGTGAATGCTGTTTTTATCCCAACTGACCAACTCAACCGTGCCGCGCTGTACTTTGACACTGACCGAAGGCTTGCTTGGCACACTCAATTGCTGGTCAACAGACTCTTTGGCCATTGACATAACACTGGCGCAGATTAACGGCATAATTAACGATATAATTAACGCATACTTAAGTCTGTTCATAGGGTCTTTCCCTGTGATGTCCGTTTCGAGGTAAAAGGGGCGTTTTGGCCCTGTTGCAATAAAGTGATTTGGCGTTGCTGTTTCAATGCCGCGGCTACTGGTTTGGAGCCTGAGTCCAGCTCGGCTAAGGCTTGACTCATATCGCCTTGTCTTTGCTGGGCATTTGTCGTGGACAATTGCTCGCTACCGAGGTAGTCATTTGGGCTGAAAGCGGCTAATTGTGCCAAGACAATTTGATCGACCCGTTTACTAAAGGTGGCATCGGTTTGCGATATGGATATGGGCTTTTGGTCGCTGTTGTAGCGGTGACATTAGTTACGTTAGCTATATTAATTATAATAGTGACAATAGTTATAATAGTAGAATAATCGACTATTGGATCGACTGTCTTAGTTGCGGCAATGTGCTGTATCAAATCAGTAGTAAACCAGTAGCAAACCACTATCATAAACTTGCTGTTACAGAAACACTGCCACTAGAGTTAAAGTCGCAATACTTGCTGCAATGCTAGCTGCAATAAGCCATGGCCCATTGAATAATTGTGGTGGTTGAGGTTTCGCGGTTAACTGCGATGTAATTTCCGGCCACAAATCTGTTGTAGGTTCTATCTCTAATGGCAATGATTTGATTAAGCTACCAAGCTCTTGCGGTGACTGATCCATGCAAACATCTCCCTGTAGTAATGTCATTCAAACATTCTCTGTCATCATTCAATCCAAACAGACCCAGTAATAATGTCATTCAAATATTTCGCCTGTCATAAATGTCATCCAAATATCTCTGGTCATAATGTCATTTAAGCATCCGCTGTAATAATTGCTTAGCATTATGATACTGCACTTTACTCGTACTTTCGGCAATGTTGAGCAATGCGGCGACTTCATTGTGCTGGTAGCCTTCGATGGCACACAGTACAAATACGATGCGAGTGTGTTGGGGCAATTTCGCAATACACTTATCCAGCTGGTGATAGTCCTCAAACTCCACCGTAGGGACGTCCTGTGGATCAAGTTTTTCCAAGGGTAAAAACCGTTGCCACCATGCTCGTTGTGCTTTTAACTCGTTAATGGCTTGGCGAATACACAAGCGATGTAACCAGGTGGTGAATTGACTTTCACCTCTAAATTGATCCAATTTATGCCACAAACGAATAAAACACGCTTGTGTCATGTCATCTGCCAATCTAGCTTGTCCGCTTAATCGAAAACAGAGGGCATATACTCGTTGGTGATGGCGCCGAAACAGTTGTTCAAAGGCCTGTTGACAACCTGTAGTCGCGATGGCAACTAACTGATTGTCGTCAAGCGTCGCGAGCTGGCGTAACGGTTCTGTTGTTGAGTGCTTGATGGAGCGCATCCTTATTGTCACAACGCATACAACATAATTGACCAGCAATTTGACATTCTCAAGTAGGCAAAAGGTTTATATGGTGTGTTAAATAAATGCTGACATCATCATGCTAACGGAATTAAGACGTCGTCAACATTATGGACATGAGCACTCAAATCGCGGCAGCGATTGAAGAGCAAAGCATGCTTGCTGCTGAGGTGAATAAAAACGGGGTGGTGATCTGTGCTATTGCCGATGGATCATCGCAAGCCGCTGGAGCCAATGCTGCGGTCTCTGAAGATCTGAAAATTCGAGCTAAAGCGCGGCAAGAAGCGGTGAGCCAATTTAGCCTATAGTGACAGCAGAGACTAAAAATGGCCTAGTTGAAAAACGAGGCCATTTTTATGGATCAAAGCTAATATTAACCGCTATTGTTAAAGCTAATGTTAAAGCTAAAGCTAAAGCTAAAGTTAAAAACTAATGCTCAACACAGGTTAGTGGTTGCACTTGTTATGCTGCGCCCATTACAGCGTAATGGTATTAACGCCATCAGGTGTACCGACTAACAAAACATCTGCGCCGCGGTTAGCAAATAAGCCGTTGGTTACCACGCCTACAATCGCGTTAATTTTAGTTTCCATCACTTTAGGGTCTAAAATTTTCATGTTGTACACATCTAAAATCACATTGCCGTTATCGGTCACGACACCTTGACGGTAAACCGGATCGCCACCTAATTTTACCAGTTCGCGTGCCACATAAGAGCGTGCCATTGGGATCACTTCAACCGGCAGCGGGAACTCACCTAAAATAGACACTTGTTTAGTGTTATCAACAACACAGATGAATTTTTTTGCCACAGCCGCGACAATTTTTTCACGGGTTAATGCGGCTCCACCGCCTTTAATCATGTCCATGCGGTCGTTAATTTCATCGGCACCATCAACATAAACATCGAGTAAATCAACACTGTTTAAGTCAAACACTTCAATACCAAGTTCGATGAGCTTTTTGGTTGATGCTTCAGAGCTTGAAACAGCACCTTCAATATCATCTTTGATTGTTGCCAATGCATCAATGAAGTGATTAACCGTTGAACCCGTACCTACACCTACGATGGTGTCTTTGTTGACATATTGTAGCGCGGCCCAACCTGCTGCTTTTTTCATTTCATCTTGAGTCATTTGTTTATTCCTCGGTGCTTAAGTCATTCAGAGTGTAAATCATTTTAATGAGCATTATATTGACTCAATTGTACCTCAGATCAGCAGGCTGGCGTTTGTTGAACATCATAAAATTGTGCCTTTTTAAAGGCACTCAGGACCCTTATGTTGAGGTCGCTCATAAATTTTCTCTCTAACCTGACATCCATCACATAGGCTTTAACCGTGACCGTCTGCTGGTATTGCCCGAATGAGTCATCATTACCCAAGATGACAATAATCGGTTTATTTAAAAAGGTATAAGGCGAACATTGAGTGGCTTCTCTGGCCAGAGCAATGGCTTTTTGGTGGTCAGCATGCATCGGCAAGGTAAAGCTCACCACAACCATTTCATCTAATGCGCCGCTGTTAGCATTGGAGACTGCTGTTTTTAACGCTTCGGCATTAGGCACCATCACGGTATTATCGTCAAAGGTGCGAAGCCAAGTCACGCTCCATTCCAGTTTAATCACTTCACCATAATGGCCCGCTAAGGTCACCATATCGCCAACTCTATACGGTGGGTTGAGCATAATAATAAAGCCGGCAATCATATTTTTAGCCGGTTCTTGGGTTGCTAATCCCACCACAATACTGATGGAACCCACTACCGCGAGGATTAAATTTTCATGGGGATCAATAATACCCACTACCGCAAAAATGATGACGCAAAGCCACACAAGTAAACGTATAAAAGGGTATGACCGATTCCAAATTAACCTGTGTTTAGGCAGTGCGTTGTTGAGTTGGTTTAAACAAAACTGCACGAATACCAAGAGTAACCAGGCCATTAAGCAAAGCAGTAAAACACTGACGATGCGGTCAAATGAAATAATGTCTAAAAATGCTTGCAGTGCTTTGCGTGAATCGTCCATAGTTGCCTCGGCTGGTTATGTCCTGCGAATGTTGTCTATGTTGCCCTGTGCAGTTAATGATACAGCTTGTTATTGTTCACTAAATGATTGGCAATAATGTGGGTTAATGGCGGCGTAATAATATAAAAATGTGCCGCAAAATCTTGTTTAGAATACTGTGGCAGCAATAATCCCTGGCGAACTAAATATTCGAGCTGCAGAATACTTTGCTCATTGGTGATGGCGAAAATATGGGCATGCTGATAGACCCTTAATCCGCCGTGTACATAAATTTCGGCCAAGGAAAACAAATCACTGTCTTGGCAACTTCTTAAGCTTGATATATTAATTTGATATATTTCAATAGCGGTATCATTGTCTGTTTGATTGTTTGTTTCATTGTAATTGTCGTTAATGTCAGCTTGGTGCTCGAGTGAGTATTGCAATAACAAGGATGCCAATTTAAGGTGCCCCTGGCTAATGGCATAAAGTTGCTTTAATAGATCATCCAAAGGTGATTTTTTGCTAACGCTTGGTGTCGGTGCTGGTGTTAGATCCGCTGCTATTGCTGTGGTTGCCTCAAGCGATTTAGATGCCAGAACTTGGGTTTTTATTAATCCTATATCCGTTAATTGTCGGCGTTGTATTTGGGCTAACTCTTTGGCATTAAAATAACCAAATTGAAGCTGATTGTGAATGAGATGGCCGATTTGATATTGCGCCGACAATCGCTGCCAAACATACATTTCACAGCCAACCAACCAACAATGTTGCTTACGGGTTTCCATCATGATGGTGGCAAAGGTAATTAACGCTTGGGAATTACCCATCATTCTTAGCATCAGTTTATGCAGATCGTCGATAAGGATCAGCTGCGGATTGTGCTGATTAATTAATCTAATCGTGTCAGTAATGTTGTCTGGTGGGGTGATCCCAAAACAATAACAGATGTTGGCAATCGCTTCTTTGGTACTCAAAGGGGCTTGGTAAAAGCTCATATAGAGTATTTGTCTAGGCAGCGGCTTTATCGTCAGAGCGCTTGCAGGCGAAGATGAATTTATCCTTGCCGTGGCAAGCTGTTTGTCTTGTGCTGTTGGCAATATATCATCATGCATTATGGCAAGTAATGGAATTATTTGGGCTAAAAAGGCCGACAGCCCAGCCCCTGCAGGGGCCACGACCGCGGTTAATTCACCTTGTTGCTGGCGCCATTGCGATATGATGTGGCGAATTTTCTGTTGCTGTTCCTCGCGGCCGATAAAATCATCACCAGTGGCTAATGATGCGCATGACACTGCGCCAGTCATTGCTCGTTGACTTTGCATTAGTGGAGACTGTGTTGCGATAGTATTGAGGGATATCACCCCTTTCTCTATATCATGAGACTTGGTTTTACGTGACGATGATGCGGTAAATAAATGCGTAATAGCCTGACTGAATTTAGTTAAAAAATTGAAGTTAATGTCCATATAAACTCTCTTTTTACCCGCCAGTTTATCCACTAGTTTACCCGCTTGAGTAAAACGTAACATAAAGTGAATAAAAACAGTATTTGTGCCTAATGCTGTCACTATCTTACCCAAATTAAGCATTAAATGAATAAAAATTAGTCATTATTAATATTTTTTCAGCCTAGACTGCAGCACATATTGATTAAAAATAACTAACAGTGATTATTTATCTATTATAGGTACTATAGGACGGATCTTTTGTCATATACTCATTGAACTTATTGGGTTTATTTTTTCAAGTGAGAGTGATGTCATTCCGTTCCTTGTTAGTCTGTGTTTTATTGTGTTCACCTCCAGTCACTTGTTCAGCAGCCCTTGCTGCGCCAGTCATGCAAACTCAACCTCAGCAAGAATTGGCCTCGGGCAGTGCCATGCTGGTTGATCTCAAAACCAATGAAATTATTTATTCAAGCAATCCGGATCAAGCCGTCCCCATCGCCTCAGTGACCAAACTCATGGCTGCTATGGTGACCTTGGATGCCAAATTACCGTTAGATGAAAAAATATCGATTAAAATTTCAGACTCAAGTGTAATGCGAAATGTCTATTCTCGCGTGCGCTTAGGCAGTGAAGTCACTCGTAAAACCATGCTGTTACTGGCGTTAATGTCATCGGAGAACCGAGCCGCAACCTCGCTGGCTCATCATTACCCTGGTGGGTTCAAGGCTTTTGTTCAAGCGATGAACGATAAAGCAACCGCATTAGGGATGACGCAAACCCATTATGTCGAACCCACCGGACTCGCACCTGAAAACGTGTCGAGTGCCAATGACCTTATTTTATTACTTAAAGCCAGTCAGCAATATCCGTTATTAGGTAAACTCAGTTCAACCAATAAAAAGCATATTATTTTTAAACACCCACGTTATGCACTCGATTTTCACAATACCAATAAATTGGTTTTTAAAGATAATTGGAACATTGCATTAACCAAAACGGGTTACACCGATAAAGCGGGGCATTGTTTGGTGATGTTAACTGAAATGAATAAGCGCAAAGTGGCATTTGTGGTATTAGACTCGTTCGGTAAATACACCCATATGGCGGATGCTAATCGGCTTAAAAAATGGTTGGAAACGGGAAGGGTTACGCCGATCCCAGCCTCTGCGAAAGCGTATAAAAAGCAACGACAAGACGCGCATAGCAAGAGTATTTAATTTTCTTTGGCAGGTAGACGCTGACGACCGTTATTGTCTAGGTGGTTAAGTGAGTCAAAAAGCCTGCTCATTTCGATGAGCAGGCTTTTTGTTATAAACAAGAGCTTATTACTTTAATCTAAGTGTTAAACAAGAGCTTATTATTATAAAGAAAGGCTTATTTTTCAATAAATAGCACCTAAAGGTACCTATGATACTCATAAGTACTGGCTGTTCATCGAGTCGATTTCGCTCTAAGCTATTAGCCATCGTCGTTGTAAAGGTATTGATATGTTAAACATGGATTTTAGCCATAAAGTGGTGATTAATACTGCCGAGCTTGAATGGCAAAACAGTCCCGCAGCGGGGATATTGCGTAAACGCCTTGCGCGCGAAGAAGCCGAATGCGGCCACGCGACCAGTATTGTTCAATATCAAGCCGGCGCTAAATTTAACTCACACCCGCATCCATTAGGTGAAGAGATTCTAGTGCTCGACGGGGTGTTTTCAGATGAAACCGGAGACTATCCAGCAGGTACCTATTTGCGTAACCCCGAAGGCTTTGTTCACGCGCCATTTAGCGTACAAGGTTGTACGTTATTGGTTAAGCTGCATCAGTTTCAAACTACTGACTCAGAGCAAGTGGCCATTAATACCAATGAAGCACCCTGGTTGCCGGGTCATGGGCAACTACAGGTGATGCCGTTACATCAACATGGCACTGAGTCGACCGCATTAGTGAAATGGCCCGCGGGGACCCACTTTCAAGCTCACCGTCATTTTGGCGGCGAAGAGATTTATGTTATCAGTGGTGAGTTTATCGATGAGTTTGGCCGTTATCCTGCTGGTACGTGGATCCGCAGCCCGCATTTAAGTCAGCATAATCCGTATGTGGAGCAAGACACGGTGATTTTAGTCAAAGTAGGCCATTTGTAACCGGCGGCAATTTCAATATTGACTAAAAGTCCCTTCTGCTTCAAAGATGATATTGGCATCAAGGTTGATGGCTGAGTAGCCAAATACTTTGATGCTTTTTTGATTAATCCTATTAACCCCAAAGGTAAATCAGCAATCATTAAATAACTAGTGGCCCAATAACCTTAATGCCTATAGGATTGGTTGATTAAAAATTCAATAAATTCAGTCTGTCACATTCAATTACAGCATCACTCTTTAAGGGCAAAAAGTGGATAGCGATGTTTCTTTAGCGCGGTTTAAGCAGTTTCCACGGTTAATGTGGATACTGTTATTTGGCTCGTTTATTACCCGCGGTAGTTATTACATGGTGTGGCCATTTTTGGCTGTCATCTTGTATGAAAAATTTGCTTTAAGCGCCACTGATGTTGGTTTAGTGCTGTCGAGTGCGGCGATTATTTCGGTATTTACCAGTTTTATTGGTAGTGCACTGTCTGATCGTATCGGTCGCCACAAACTAATGTACTTTACCGGTGTGCTTTATATCATCTCGTTTTCATTACTGGCACAAGTCGATTCAGTCAAAGGCTATGTGGTCGTCATGACACTGTGTTCTATTGCTACTGCAATATGGCGGCCGCTAACGTCTGCCACCATTGGCGACATTATTGACGATCCCAAAACCCGTGAGTTGGCGATGCAATCACTGTATTTTATCGTTAACGTAGGCTGCGCCGTAGGGCCAATGTTAGGTGTGTGGTTAGGCTTAACCGGAAAGCAGTCGAGTTTTTACATTACCGCGGCGGCTTTTGCTGCCTTGTTGGGGTTATTATTCTGGGGTTTTAGGCATCAAGCTCGTCAGACTCGCTTGTTGACTGCAGAGCAGGGACCTGATGGACTCATTCCTGTTATGGGCGATGCCACATCAGCTGTTAAGCGCAAGCCTGCTGGGATGGATCGGCGGCAAATAATGGCGATTTTATGGCAAGATAAACTACTGCAAGGTCTTATTTTTGCTAATATTTTGTGTATATTTATTTATGCACAAATGGACAGTTCGCTGATCCAATATCTTACTCGATCAAATGCCCCCGATTTATTGACACTGATCTCAGCGATGATTTTTACTAATGCATTGGTCATTATCTCTACCCAATTTTTATTATTAAGATTAATGGCTGGTTACAGTTTGGTGCATAGGATCCAGTTTGGCTTGATGCTGTTGGTTGGTTCACAAGTTTGGCTAGCGTATAACCCCATTGATTTGTTTTGGGGCTGGATTGGCGCTGTTGTTGTGATGAGCCTAGCGGAAACCATTTTATTCCCTACTATGAATGTGCATATTGACCGACTTGCTCCCAAGCATTTACGTGGCGCTTACTTTGGCGCCGCTTCATTTTACGATTTGGGTTTTGCATTTGCACCGCTGGGCGGCGGCATCATTTTGGATCATCTTGGTGGCTATTGGTTGTTTATCATTGGCGCGTTATTGTCCTTGGTGGTAATTTATTTATACAGTATGTTGGATAGGCTACCACGGCCGGATTTTGCGGCACTAAAGTTGGATTAATTGTCCATGGTTTATGTTTGCAAACTTGATTGGAATTAAGCTTGTAGTCGGCTTTAACTCTGGATCTAATGTCAGGTTTTACCTGGCTTGGGTGCCCACATATGGTCAGCGTTCACTAACGTCGTGGCACTTCGCCCAACTGCCATTTCATTTATTCAATTACGTTATTATTTCTTCAGTTATTTTATTATCTTGTTATTGCGGTAATGCTGTTGAGCCGGGATCTTGTTTTGAGCTTTTTAATTGTTCGTTTTAGCCATTGACATTAGAACTGTCGTAACGGTGATGTTCGAACATTAATTATCAATAATATAAATCGTGTCGACAATCGTGCTGAAGATGACTATCTTGGCGCAATTACTCACCGTATTAATAATATATTTGGTTTTTAAACGGTAAGGTATTATCGCTTGTTAAGCATTATGACCAGCGCCTATTTAATCCCAAAGGAACCAATAATATGAATCGTCATATACTACCACTCATCATGATCAGCACTTTAATGGTGTTCTCTACAGGTTATAGTGTTGCTAAAGACCACGACTCACAAGGTCATGGCAGCAAGCATAAATCTGACAAACATCAAAAAAAGCATAAGCATGATCATGACACTGAACAGAACTATCAGACCTATTTTAGTAATGACCGCCAGATCGTTATTAATAATTACTATACTACCAGCCGTGATGCAAAGCATTGCCCACCAGGGTTAGCCAAAAAACACAATGGTTGCCAACCACCGGGTAATGTTAAGCAATGGCATAGAGGTCAATCTCTACCTGCAGATGTGGTGTACTATGATGTGCCTTCAGCGCTTACCGTTCAGCTGGGGCGCACACCAGAAGGACAAAAGATTGTTCGTGTTGGTACCGATTTACTCTTGATTAGCGTTGGTACGGGTATGGTGATCGATGCAATAGAAAATCTTAACGATATTTTGTAATACCTTTTGCTAAGACCCTATTAGGCCACAGCCGTTGCAAGGTAAATTGCAGCCTGATGGCCTAGATAGATTGGCGGCGTTGAACCGTAATAAGTCGTAATGCTTTGCCCACACCAGAGCAAAGGGGTAAAGCGCATTATTAGTTATCAATCAGCCTTTTCAAACCTTAGCCATTCCGCAACATGTTCCTAAGCCCTATTACCCTCATAGCGAAAACATTGCGACGGAAATTGAAATACTTTTTTAATGGTATTTTATTAACACACCTCAAAACCCACGGCTTAAATATCACGTTAGTTGACTGTTGATTGAAACGTCCTCACTAGTGATACAAGTTCATTTTACTAGACTGTTAGATTCAAATTTCCTCGTAAGTTATAAACGTTCATTTTTAGCCTGCTTCGGCTCTGCTTGTATAGAGTAAAAAGTGCAAATACTAATACTTCCAAAGGGATCCTGGTGTGAATGGACCCACTAATGTGGTGATGGCATGGTCAATGATGTTGTCGATATTAACTTTTGCATCAGTTAACAAGGAGCCCATATTTTTCTGAAGAATAAACAAGAGCCTATGTTAGATTTTAACTTCATTACCTTTTACAGCAATCCATCAACACTTTGTTTACCAGAGTGTCGAAAGTCGTAAAGCTGAGTGAACAGTATTGAGTTAAATCGGCGCATTTCTCTTATATCGCTGACTGTTAAATCCAAGTTGATTCGGTACACTGCGCGCCCTTGAGATGTTGCTGTTTCAACGCAACAGCCTGGCCAGAACCTTGCTGGCATGATCAATCACTACGCAACTAGCTATGTAGCTTAAGGATGGAAATCAGATGCAATTCCCAACACATCGATTTTACGAAGATATTATGGCTTTGTTTTGTGCCGGTGTTATGGTGTCTTTTGGGGTGACGCTGTTTAACAGTCATCAGCTGATCACTGGCGGTACCGCAGGTTTGGCGATTATTGGGATGCATATGACATCCTTAAGTTTTGGGGTTTTGTTTTTCTTGGTCAATGTGCCTTTTTACTATATCGCTTGGACTCAGCTTTCTAAGCGTTTCACCATCAATACCTTCATTTCGGTGTCAATCGTCTCGCTAATGACTGATTACATGCCAATGTTTATTCATATCGACAATATACATCCATTATTTGCCGCGATCTTCGGCGGTATGTTGATAGGAGTCGGTGTGTTGATTATGTTCAGACATAAGTCGAGCTTAGGCGGTATTGGCATCTTGGCGCTTTACCTGCAAAACAAGTATTCGATCCGTGCGGGTAACTTTGGCTTGTTAGTGGATACGTTAATTTTAAGCTCTTCGCTGCTGTTGTTTCCTTTTGAGCTGGTGTTATTGTCAGTGATGGGGGCGACTATGTTAAATGTGGTGATTGCGATTAATCATAGACCTGACCGTTATCAAGCTTATGTCGAAAGTAAAACTAAAAAAGACTATGTGGCAGGATCAATGGCGGCAGAGTCTACCCCCCATTGATTGCTTGAAACTCAAAGCCGACCCTGAGGTCGGCTTAAGGTTATCTACAAGAGAATCTACAAGAGAATCTACAAGAGAATCTACAAGAGAATCTACAAGAGAATCTACAAGAGAATCTACAAGAGAATCTACAAGAGAATCTACAAGAGAATCTACAAGAGAATCTACAAGAGAATCTACA